>ERZ1699254.3-NODE-3-length-205290-cov-11.317177_pt1 | contig 205290 bp, 142 predicted proteins | sample MGYA00581522_ERZ1699254 | MGnify/ENA primary metagenome ERZ1699254 (study PRJEB42319, sample SAMD00040329) | human oral metagenome | material: saliva | host: Homo sapiens | study: EMG produced TPA metagenomics assembly of PRJDB4115 data set (Metgenomic analysis of... | reverse complement strand
GGGTAGCCATCGCACTGCTCGTCATCCTGCTCGCCGGAAACGCCTTCTTCGTCGCCGGTGAATTTGCCATCATGTCCACCCGACGAGCACAAATCGAACCGCTCGCCGAAGAAGGCAATAAGCGAGCGCAGACCGTCATCTACGCCCTAGAAAACGTCTCGCTCATGCTCGCCACCTGCCAGCTGGGCATCACCATCTGCTCCCTGCTGATCCTGAACGTCTCAGAACCGGCGCTGCACCACCTGCTGGAAGCGCCCCTGCATCTGGTCGGCCTGCCCCACGCCATCGTGGACGTGCTCGCCTTCGGCATCACCCTGATCCTGGTCACCTACCTCCACGTGATCTTTGGCGAGATGGTTCCCAAGAACGCCGCAGTGACCCTCGCCGCGCGTGGTGTGGCTCTCTGGATTGTGCCGACTCTGGTGACCTTCTCCAAGATTTTTGCCCCCGTGGTCGCCCTGCTGAACAACCTGTCCAATAAGCTACTGGCGCTCCTGAAGGTCGAAGCGAAGGACGAGGTCGCATCCACCTTCACCCTGGGTGAGCTGCAGACCATCGTGGCAACCTCAACCGCGGAAGGCACCGTGGAGGACGACGCCGGCGTGATTGAAAGCGCCCTCGAATTCACCGAGAAAGACGTCTACGAAATCATGGTGCCCGGCGATAAGCTCGTCACCCTGCCCTTCGGTTGCACCCCCGCCGAACTGGAACGTGCCGTGGCACGTAGCGGCTACTCCCGCTTTGTCGTCACCGACAACGACGGAACCTACATGGGCTACCTGCACGTGAAGGACGCCCTCGCCATCGCCCCCGAACGGTTCGAGGAGCCCTTCCCCTGGTACAAGCTACGTTCCCTGGACACGCTCACCCCGACCACCGATATTGACGATGCGCTCGCCTCCATGCAGCGCAGCCGAACCCATATCGCGCAGGTTATGGACGAGCAGGGCGTAACCCTCGGCGTGGTCTTCCTCGAAGACGTGCTGGAGGAGCTCGTTGGTGAAATCAACGACACCACCCAGGACGCGGTGCGTGAGCGTGTACGCCGCCAGCAGGCTCGCGAAGCCCAGTAATAAGCCCAGTAGCCGCATCGTGAGATACCCCGAATAAAACAGGGAAATCTTGAGGCATACAGCCCGCCCCGCGCTCTCGTAAAAGAGAACGCGGGGCGGGCTATTTTGCGCTCAAAAACGGTGTATGGGTGCATTCAAGGGGCAGTCTCAGGCGGCGGGATGAAGCGGCAGTATAAAGTAGCGGTGGGGGAGTGCCGTAGGCTGAGCTAACTATCCCTGTTGCATAAGCTACTGACAGGGAAAAGGGTTGCCTAACAGCACCCAAATGACACCAATAAAGAGTTGTTTATACGGGTGTGCGCATGATGTAGTTAAGAAACCTACAGACTAGAACGAAACCGAAAGAGAGCCCTCATGTCGCACCCGAAGATCACCCGCAAGCACTTCCTCACCGCAATGGGCTCACTCGCCGCGTCCTCCCTGCTGTTGGCAGGCTGCGCAACCGAGAACAAGACCTCCGGTTCGTCCTCCTCGGCTGGCTCCAACGGCAAGGTGAAGGTCGTCGCCTCCACCGACGTCTACGCAGACATCGCCAAGCAGGTCGGCGGCGACTACATTGAGGTGACCGCGCTGATCGCCTCCACCAGCACTGACCCCCACTCCTACGAAGCCACCAGTGCCGACCGCCTCAAGGCGAAGGACGCATCCCTGATCGTCATCAACGGCGCAGGCTACGACCTGTTCCTCGAAGACCTCGCCGGCAAGGACAACACCTCCCAGAAGATCGTGAACGCGGTCAAGGTCAGCGGCAAGCTCACCGACGCCGAATACACCCACCTGGTCGAGGACCACCGCGGCGGCGAACACCACGAAGACGGCGGCGACCACGCCCACGCACACGAGTTCAACGAGCACCTCTGGTACGACTTCGAAACCATGAAGAAGGTCGCCCAGAAGATCGCTGAAGAGCTCGCGGGCCTCGACTCCGCACACGCTGAGGCGTTCCGCACCAACGCATCCACCTTCTCCAAGGAGCTGGACGCACTGGACACCACCGCCAAGGCAATCGCCGGCGAGGGCAAGAAGTACCTGTCCACCGAGCCCGTGCCGGACTACCTGATTTCTTCCACCGGCGCAGAGAACGCAACCCCCAGCGAATTCGCTGAGGCAGCCGAAGCCGGCAACGACGTTCCCGCCCTCGTCCTGAAGGAAACCAAGGACATGGTCACCGAGAAGAAGGTCCAGCTGCTCGCCTACAACGAGCAGACCTCCACCTCCCAGACCAACGAGGTGCTGCAGGCCGCTAAGGACGCCTCGGTGAACTACGTATCCTTCACCGAAACCCTGCCCGAGAACACCAACTACCTGGCATGGATGAAGACCAACGTCAGCAACCTCGAAAAGGCGCTCTCCTAAGTGACTGACAACAATAACGGTGCCACCCCCGCGATCTCCATTCGCGGGGGTAGCCTCGCTTTCGGGGCCCGCACCCTCTGGAAAGATCTAACCCTCGACATCGGCGCAGGCGAATACTTTGCCGTGCTCGGCCCCAACGGCTCCGGCAAGTCCACCTTCCTCAAAGTCGTTCTGGGCCTGACCGGACTCAACGCCGGCGAAATCTCCGTGCTCGGCAAACCCGCACGCCTGGGCAATGCAGGCGTCGGCTACGTACCGCAGCAGAAATCCATCCCCACCTCCACCCCGATGCGTGCCCGCGACCTCGTCGGACTGGGCGTGGACGGACACCGCTGGGGCATCCGCCTGCACGGCAGAAAATACCGCGCCAAGGTCGACGAACTCCTCGAAGCCGTCGGCGCGACCGAGTACGCAAACGTGCCGGTGGGCCTGCTCTCCGGCGGTGAGCAGCAGCGCCTGCGTATCGCCCAGGCGCTCGCGAACGACCCGAAGATTCTGCTGGCTGACGAGGCGCTACTCTCCCTGGACCTCAACCACCAGTACGCGGTGGCTGAGCTGATTCACCGGTTCAACCGTGAACGCGGTGTGGCGGTGGTGTTCGTGACCCACGAAATCAACCCCATCATTGAGCATGTGGATCGCGTTCTCTACCTGGCGAACGGTCGTTTCACGGTCGGGTCGGTGGAAGAGGTCATGACCAGTGAGACTCTCACCTCCCTGTACGGAACCCCGGTGAGCGTTCTCAAGTCTAATGGCCGTTACGTGGTTGTGGGTGAGACTCACGCCAGCGACCACTGCCATATTGAGGGCACCGACCAGAACATTCACGGTTCCCACCTGAAGTCTGGTCTTTCTGAACCGCAGCGCACTCTACACATTCCGGGAGGAACCACTCGATGACCATTCTTGCTTCCCTCCCCGCTCTGGCTCCGGTTGCCGCCGCGCAGAATGATTTGCTCTCCCGTATCTTCGTTTTTGACCGCTACGGCGAGCTGCTGCAGATGCTGCAGAACTCTATTTTTGCTGGTGCTGTGCTGGGCCTTATCGGTGGTTTCGTCGGTATTTTCGTGATGATGCGCGACCACGCCTTTGCGGTGCACGGCGTCTCTGAAATGTCTTTCGCGGGTGCAGCCCTTGCCCTGTTGCTCGGCTATGACGTGGTGACCGGCTCCATGGTCGGTTCGATTGCCTCGGCTTTGCTGATTGCCTTTCTGGGCTCTAAGGCGAGTAACTCGAACTCGGTCATTGGTGCGCTCATGCCGTTCGGCCTGGGCTTGGGTATTCTCTTCCTCTCCCTGTACCAGGGCCGTAGCGCGAATAAGTTTGGCCTGCTGACCGGTCAGATTGTGTCCGTGGATGCCGACCAGCTGCACACCATGATTATTGGTGCGGTGGTTATTATCAGCCTGCTGGTGATGGTGTGGCGTCCGCTGAGCTTCGCCTCCCTGGACCCGGAGGTCGCGCGCGCTAAGGGCGTGCCGATGCGCTTTTTGTCCCTGGTGTTCATGGTGATTCTGGGTATTGCTGTGGCGCTGTCTGTGCAGGTGGTTGGTTCGTTGCTGGTGCTGGCGCTGCTGATTACTCCGGCGGCTGCGGCGATGCAGGTGACTGCCTCTCCGGTGCGCACCCTGATTCTGTCGGTGCTGTTCGCGGAGGCGTCCATTGTGGGCGGTATTCTGCTGGCTCTTGCCGGTTCGCTGCCGATTAGCCCCTACGTGACCAGCATTTCCTTCCTGATTTACGTGGTGTGCCGTGTGATTGGTGGCGTGAAGCGCCGCCATAGCGCGTCGGGCCGCCAGCTGGCTGAGAAGGCATAAGACCTATAGAAAGAGCCCCACCTCGGGAATGAGGTGGGGCTCTTTCGTTGTCGTGCTGTGTTAGCGCTACGGGTCATGTACCCGGTGCGCAATGCGGGCTCAACCTGTGTGGCGCTGTGTTGCCTTGTCCAGATGCCCTGTGTGTCGTGCTGTAGCGGCGTCGAAAATCTTTGAAGGCGCCGTATCCTTCGTTGAGAAGGTTTTCCCCGGTGGGAGAGAGCTCCTCAGAATGAGGGGCTTAGAGGTTGCGGCTTAGCCTGCAACGTTAGCGTGCAGCGCCGCCCTGCGATTCTTCCTCGCGACGTGCCAAAGTGCAGTCCGGGCAGTAACCGGTCACTTCAACCACGTGCTCCAGCTCCGAGAAGCCGTGCTGCTTGCCCATGGCCAGTGCCCAGTCCTCGAGGGCGGGTGCTTCCAGCTCAATGGCGGTGCCGCATCGGCGGCAGAGCAGGTGGTGGTGATGGTCCTTGACCTGGCAGTGGCGGTACAGGGTCTCACCCTCAATGCCCTTGACCGAGTCCAGCTCACCGGCGTTAGCCAGCGACTGCAGCACGCGGTAGGTGGTTGCGAGAGAGACCTGTTCCTTGCGGTTCGCGAGGGTCAGGTGCAGATCCTGTGCTGAGATGAAATCGCCGAGCTCTTCCATGGTCGCCTTGATGATGCGACGCTGGCGGGTATTTCGGGCTTCGGCGGGTTTCGTAATTCTCCGTACGGGAATATGAGTGTCCATTGCTGAACCTTTCGGGGCGGAAATCCGTCCCATTGTGTGGTCGATCTTGTCTTACGACTTTACACTAGAGGCGTTCAAAAGGTGGTTGATTTGCGCTTTATCTCAAAAATTGAAGTCATCAACAAGCACGAATGAGGGTTAACGGTAGACTAAAACTATGAAAATGACGAAGTACACCCACTCATGTATCCGCCTTGAGAATGAGGGGCGCACCCTCGTTCTTGACCCCGGCAATTTTGCTGCTGAAGGTGAGCATGCCACCGCGCTGGAAGGCGCCGATTACCTGTTCGTGACCCACGCGCATCCGGATCATTTTGATGGCCCGTCGGTGCTGCCGCTGATTGCTCAGCGTGCCGAGTCGCAGACCCCGTTGAAGATTTGGGCTCCCGAGGCTGTCGCCCAGGTCATTAAGGAGGCTGTGCCCGCTGCCGAGGTTACCGTTGTTTCCTCTGATTCTGAGTTCAGCATCCCCGGTTTTGAGGTGAAGACCTACGGCGGTCAGCACGCCCTGATTCACCCGCTGATTCAGACCATCGCCAATGTCGGTTACTTGATTAACGGTGTCGTGTACCACCCGGGTGACTCGCTGGTGGTTCCTCACCGCGTGCGTGCGAATACCGTTCTGGTGCCGATTCACGCCCCCTGGTCGAAGGTTCAGGAAGTCATTGATTTTGTGATTGCGACCGGCGCTCAGCGTGTGGTTCCGATTCACAACGGCATGATTAACCAGAACGGCACCGGCATTATTGAGGGTCTGGTGACGAACTTCGGTGCGAAGTACGGCACTGAGCTGAAGCATCTGAACCCCGGTGAGAGCATTGAGGTTGAGGCGTAAGCCTGACCGTTGAGCTTCAAACGCGCCGATGACGGCGCATGAAGGAGAGTATTGTGAGCACGATTTTTACCAAGATTATTGAGGGCGAGATTCCCGGCCGCTTCGTCTGGAAGGACGAGCACTGCGTCGCCTTCCTGGACATCATGCCCCTGTCGGAAGGTCACCTGCTGCTCGTTCCCCGCGCTGAGGTCGACCGTTGGCCCGATCTGCCGGCTGAGCTGGCAGCGCACCTGTTCGCTGTGGCGCACAAGATTTCTGGTGCCCTGGATCAGGCGTTTGATAAGGACCGCGTGGCTCTGATGATTGCGGGCTTCGACGTTCCGCACACCCACATCCACCTGTTCCCGGCTGACGGCATGGCTGATTACGATCCCGCTAACGCGAAGAAGGATGCGACCGCCGAAGAGCTGGATGCGGCCGCTGAGAAGGTGCGTGTTGCCCTGCGCGAGCGCGGCCACGGCGAGTTCGTGCCGGAGGCGTAAGCGCCCTTTACAGCGCGTATAAACATGACAGCGCGTATAAAGACGAAGGAGCCGCCCTCTACAGAACAGTAGAGGGCGGCTCCTTCGTTAAATATCCCGTTGCTATATCCCGGTATGGGAGAAGCTTAGTGCTTTTCAGCCTTGGAGATCTGGTCAGCCAGGTCCTCGGGGGAGAGGTTAGCGGAGGAGAACTCGGGGGTCAGCGGCAGGTGCAGCTGCAGGCCGGTACCGGGGCAAATCTCGACCTTTGCCGAACGCAACTTGAAGTCGACCACGTGGCCGCCCTGAACGCGCTCATCATCGATAAAGTGGGCGTGGCAGCCGGGCACCGAGATGCCCTGCTCGTAGATCGGGGTGCGGAAGCCAACAATCGTGCCGGTCACGTTATCGAACTGGACAATGTCCTCATTCTCGGTGGCCGCAACCATCTTCGGGTAGGGCTTCTCCTGCTTGATGACGGTGCGGGTGCGGACCCATTCGAACTCGCCGTAAATCTTGATGGCGTACATGTAGTTCTTGGAGACGGTGAAGTCATCCAGAATCTGCGAGGCAGACTTACGCAGCAGGTTCTGCGGCAGTTCGCGCTTAATCATGGGCACGAAGTTGGTGACCACGGCGTAGGGGGTCTGCTGGCGCAGGTCGGGCAGGGACACGGAACCGTCGTGGCGTACCTGGTAGCAGACGCCGTCGAGGACGACCATTTCGCCGTCGAGGCCGTTGAAGGTACCCACACCGAAGTTGCCGTGGCTCAGGAGCTCACCGATGGTCATCTCGCCATCGTAGATGCCGTCCAGCAGCTGGGACATGAGGCCGGTCTGAAAAACTTCGTTACGGAAAACAGTTTCACCGTTTAGGATGGTCGGCTGATATGCCATGAGATTTCTCCTCGTTACAGTGGATGCGGCGCCAGACGGGTCGGTCGGTCATCGGCGATACTCGCCCAGGGATGCGTGAGAGTGCTTCGGGAGGGCGACGCTGAGAACACGGCGTATGGTGTCGTTTCTCGAGGAATTCGTAGGTGACGCAGGCCGGGCGCACGCACTTTCATTGTACGCCTGTGCAGGAAGAACCCCGGGACTAGCGGGTACAACATCTTATGATGTGGCCTCTAGAGTGCTGAAAGCAGTCAACTGCACAAGGGCATAAAAATAGACTGGCATTCCCTCCGGTTGCACGACAAAAAGGGAGGGAACGCCAGCACCAACAGCTTAGCCCTTAGAGCTGCTCTAAGCGCAACTAAGATACACGAGGCTCAACGAAGCAGAAAAATATTGGACACGTACTGTCGCCAAAAGTGCTACAGCAAGATAGAAATCCGTAGAGATATGCCCGAGCACACAACAACGACCCATACGTTCCCAGAGGAACATATAGGCCGTTGCCTGTTCTCCAGAACGCACCCCCTACAAGGGGCACCGTTCAGGAAGAAAGATTAGACGCCGTAGTACAGCTGGTACTCAAGCGGGTGCGGAACCAGCGAGAGCGGCTCCAGCTCGTTCTTACGCTTGTAGTCAATCCACGCCTGAATCAGGTCCTCGGTGAAGACGCCGCCCTCGAGCAGGAAGTCGTGGTCAGCCTCCAGAGCCGCCAGAGCCTCCTCCAGGTTAGCCGGAGCCTTCTTGATGTCCTTAGCCTCTTCGGCGGGCAGCTCGTACAGGTCCTTATCGATCGGTGCCGGCGGCTCGATGCGGTTGCGGATACCGTCCAGACCAGCCATCAGCTGAGCAGCGAATGCGAAGTAGGGGTTAGCGGAGGGGTCCGGTGCGCGGAACTCCAGGCGCTTAGCCTTCGGGTTGGTGCCGGTAATCGGGATGCGGATACCGGCGGAACGGTTACCCTGCGAGTACACCATGTTGATGGGAGCCTCGTAGCCGGGAACCAGACGCTTGTAAGAGTTCACGGTCGGGTTGGTGAATGCCAGAACAGCGGAGGAGTGCTCAATCAGACCGCCAATGTACCAGCGTGCGGTGTCAGAGAGGTTAGCGTAGCCGCGCTCATCGTAGAAGAGGGGCTCGCCGTCCTGCCACAGCGACTGGTGGCAGTGCATACCGGAGCCGTTGTCACCGAACACGGGCTTGGGCATGAAGGTCACGGACTTGCCCCATGCGTCTGCAGTGCCCTTGATGACGTACTTGAACTTCAGCAGGTCGTCAGCAGCCTTGGTGAGGGTGTCGAACTTGTAGTTGATTTCTGCCTGGCCAGCTGCGCCCACCTCATGGTGGCTACGCTCAACCTCAAGGCCAACCTCGTCCATTGCTACGCACATTGCGTCACGCAGGTCAGCCTGCTTGTCGACGGGGGAGACGGGGAAGTAGCCGCCCTTGACGGGGGTTTTGTTGCCCAGGTTGCCGCCCTCTTCCTTGCGGCCGGTGTTCCAGGGTGCCTCATCGGAGTCGATCTTGTAGAACACGGAGTTCGGCTCGACCTGGTAGCGGACATCCTCGAAGACGAAGAATTCAGCCTCGGATGCGAAGAATGCGGTGTCTGCAATGCCGGTGGACTGCAGGTACGCCTCGGCACGCTCAGCGACGCCGCGGGGGTCACGGTGGTAGGGCTCGCCGGTGCGGGGGTTCACGATGGAGCAGATGATGACCAGGGTCTTCTCAATGCGGAAGGGGTCAACGTATGCGGACTGAACGTCGGGGATCAGCTGCATGTCGGACTCAGCAATGCCCTGGAAGCCGCGAATGGAGGAGCCATCAAAAAGCTGGCCGTTGACGAAGAAATCGTCATCAATTGCCTTGGCGGGCAGGTTGAAGTGCTGCTGCACGCCGGGCATGTCGGTGAATCGGATATCAACGAAGACTACTTCTTCGTTCTTGATAAAGTCGAGAACTTCCTGGGGGCTGGTAAACATGAGGACTGCTCCTTGTTCGACTGACGGTGCAGAAGGGTATTTTCCCTCATCACATTCAGTCTTTGGTTTAGTTTTTGGCCGCGGGCAAAACCCTGTGACATATCAAGCATAGTGGTTATTTTTTGCGCGTGCGTGACTATCGTGTTTCGGTAATGTTACAAATCCTGGAAAGGAGTTACATCTTGATTGCCTCACGACACACAGTAGAGATGCTAACGCCCTCAGTAGAGCCAGTAGCAAAGCCAATATCAATGCCCTCAGCAGCGCAATAATCGGGCGTAACAAAAGGCCCCGGTCCTCCCCACACGGGAAGAGCCGGAGCCTTCAAAACCTTATATCAGCGTCTCGCTTAGCGGCCGCGCATCGCACGACGGTCGGGGCGTGCACGCATCGGGTCAACACCCTTCGGCAGACCATTCATCGGGTTACGCATAGTGTTCAGAGTGCTCAGGCGACCAGAAACAACCTGCATCTCCTGCTGAGTCAGAGCCTTCGGAAGCTTGTTCATAGTCTTCACAACGTCCTTGAGCTCAATCTGACCCTCATCGTGACCGGTCTCAATCACGTGAACCGGCACACCGGGAGCCACACGAGCCAGGTGCTTCTTCTCAGTGTTCACCAGCGAGTTCACGCGGCTGTGAGGGCCCTCGGTCACCAGCACAATACCGGGACGGCCCAACGCACGGAACACCAGATCCTGGTTGCGGTTCGCAGCAACGGGCTGCTCCTCAACAATCCAACCGCGGCGCACCGAGTTCATCGCCGCACCACTACGACCGGGCTGGTTCTCAATCTGGGCAAAAGCCGCAGTCTGCGCGCGGCGACCCAGCAGAAGCATCGCCACAATAGCGGCAACGCCCAGACCCAGAATCAGGAAAGTAATCCAGTTACCCAGGGCAATACCGATGAGGAGGAAAACCAAAAGGGTACCCAGAGCCGACAGACTCAGAATCCAACCGATATTCGGGTCGGACTTCTTGGTCATCTGGTAGACCTGCTTCATCTGGGCGAAAGTGCCCGGAGTGCGTTCCTTCTTCTTTTTCTTCTCTTCGCGCTTATCTGCCACGATTCTTCCTCGGCTGGTTCTTCCGCGGCCCCGAGAAGCGCCTCAAACGCTCACGGAACCATAGTGACGTAACGATGCAGTGTATGCCTGCAATTTTTCTAGTTTACCCTACCCGCACAAGGGGCGGGGCATAAGGGGAGGCTCCCCGAACACCGGGCGAACACCGGGTTCGAGGAGCCTCAACGCTCTCAGAAAGATTCTGAAAAGGCTTAGTAGCCCGCAGCCACCAGGGAGGAGGCTTCCTGCAGGGCTGCGCCCTCACCCTCAATGTGGGCAAGGTTCTCAGGAATCGGGTAGCCGTTCTTACGCATTGCACGAGCCCACAGGCGACCTGCACGGTACGAAGAACGAACCATCGGGCCCGCCATAACGCCAGCGAAACCAATCTCCTCAGCCATGTTCGCAAAATCCACGAACTGCTGCGGCTTCACCCAACGCTCAATCGGGTGGAAGAGCGGGCCGGGGCGCAGGTACTGGGTGAGGGTAATGATGTCACAACCAGCATCGTGCAGATCGCACAGCGCCTCGTAAATCTCGTCATCGGTCTCGCCCATACCCAGAATCAGGTTGGACTTGGTGACCATGCCACCTTCCTTAGCCTGGGTAATAACATCCAGGGAACGCTCGTAACGGAACGCCGGGCGAATCTGACGGAAGATACGGGGAACGGTCTCCAGGTTGTGCGCGAACACCTCAGGCTTAGCGTCAATCACCTTCTGAACATGCTCGGGAACACCCTTGAAGTCGGGGACGAGCATCTCAACGCCGGTGTTCGGGCACATCTTGTGAATCTGGCGGGTAGTCTCTGCGTACAGCCACGCACCGCCGTCTTCCAGATCGTCACGAGCAACACCGGTCACGGTTGCGTAACGCAGACCCATGACCTTCACGTTCTTAGCAACCTTGAACGGCTCAGCGTAGTCAACAGCAACAGGTTTGCCGGTCGCAATATTGCAGAAGTCGCAACGGCGGGTGCACTCGGAACCACCAATCAGGTAGGTCGCCTCACGGTCTTCCCAGCACTCGTAAATATTGGGGCAACCAGCCTCTTCACACACGGTGTGCAGGCCCTGACCGCGAGCCAGCTCGCGCATCTCGTTGTATTCGGGGCCAACAATAGCCTTGGTCTTAATCCAATGAGGCTTCTTCTCAATGGGAACCTCAGCGTTGCGGGCCTCCACACGCAGTAGCTTGCGTCCTTCAGGTGCGGTGCTCAAAAGTCTTCTCCTTGGTCTAGATGTGCCCTCTGTGCAGGTGGGCCATCTTCTATTTTACGCCCGCTCAGGCGTAGGTGAAACTGATGTTCGTATATGACGAACAAGCCCGGATGCGCGGCTCGTTCAGCGCCTCTCGGCTGTACCTAGCTCCGGTGTCCAGGCTCCGGTGTTTAGTCCTGCGCCGCGACGGGCTCGAAGGACTCCGCCAGACGGTCCTGATACTTCAGAAGCTCCGCCTCCAGCGGCTCCAAAATATCGGCGGGGGTGACGGTGCGGCCCAGCTGCTCCGAAATGGTGGTAACACCCGCATCGCTAATGCCGCAGGGAATGAACTGCTGGAAAGGTGCGGTGTCATTGCAACAGTTAATCGCGAAGCCGTGCATGGTGGTGTTACGCGAAACGCGCATGCCCAGTGCCGCGATCTTCTTGTCCTGGGTGATGCCGTCGCCCAGAATCCACACGCCGCTACGGCCCTCAACGCGCTCACCCTTAATGCCCAGACCGGCAAGGACGTTAATGATGATTTCCTCGATGATGCGCACATACGCCACCACGTCAATGGGCTCGGGCAGGCGCAGAATCGGGTAAGCAGTCAGCTGGCCGGGGCCGTGCCAGGTCAGCTTGCCGCCGCGGTCAATCTTGACGACGGGGGTGGACTTGTCTGCGGGGTACTCGTGGTCTTCGGTGCGTTTACCGGCGGTAATCACTGCCTCGTGCTCAAGTAGAAGAATCGTATTCTGGCGGGTGCGGTTAGCCACCTCATCGTGGATGCGGTACTGCTCGTCCAGGCACTCAACATAGTTCACATAGTTCGGGGCGAAGCCCACACGTTCAATCGTCACAGACATACTTTCTACCTTAGTACTGCTAGTGGAGGGAAGAAAATTAGGGCGCCCTGAATCACGTGATGAGCGAACACGTCGGAATGTTACGTGAGGGTGTGCTCAAGGGGAGGAAGGGTGAATAAGCAGATAAATACCTGAATTCACCTTTGGGGTTCTTTGGAGTATTTGAACTATTTTAGTGTGCTTAAAGATATTATTTGATGTAATTTGATAACATGATGGTATGAGAAGCAAAGAAGCACACGTTCTGGAAAGCATCGCCAACCCGGCTCTGCCCACCCTGCAGATTGTTGAGTACCGGGGTGGAACCACCGAGAGCGCACCCTCTGTAACTCCCGTATCCCCAGCAACCTCCGTGCGCTCCGGACGCTACACCCTGCGCACCATTCCCCAGTCCGTCCTGTCCGCTCAGCCCGCCCTGCCTGCCGCGCCCACTCTGCGCGCGGCAGCCAATGGGTACGGATTCGAGGAAAACACGGATGCATCCGCTCAGAGGCACGCCCAGACCCCGCATGTAGCCGCAGCCCTACGTAACGCGCCCGGACTCGCCAAGCTCCACGCCGTTACTAGCGAGAGCGCCGATAGCGCCGATCAGCTGTGCCTCTGGTATGAGCCCCTCGACGCGGGCACCCTCGACAAGCTCCTGCGCGCTCGTACCCTGACACCCGCCGAGCTCATGACCCTGGCACGCACCCTGCACCGGGCGCTCGGCAGCCTTAAAAAGGTGGGGGAGAGGCGCGCCGAACTAAGCGCCGAATACATCGCTCTGAGTGCCGCCGGAGTGCCCAAACTCCTGCTACCTGACGCCGTCTACCGTGAAGCGGCCCCTCAAGACGGAGAACAGCTCACCGCCGCTCGGGGCAACTACGCACGCTCCGCAGCAGCCCTGCTCTGGCAAGCCGCCTGCGGGCACGCGCCGGAACCCTCCGCCGCCCGCGTACCCCTCTCACTGCGCATGGGCGCTACCGGCGCTACCGGCGCAACAGCTAATGGCGCGCCCAGCAACGAGTGGGTCGAACGCCTCGGCCGTGCCCTCGAATACCTTCTAGACGCACCCGCCCAGGAGGCGGCGGCCGCCGGACTGAGCTCCGTGGTAGCGCTCGCGGAGGAGGTGCCGCCTCGCCCGCTCAACGTGTACCTGAGCTGTTCCGAACGCGCCCGCGCGCTGATTCCCGTTGCGGTAGATCCCGCGCCGGTGCAGAAGCCCTCAAAGCTCCAGAAGACGCAACGTTACTTGTCAGAACGTATGCCCCGCGTGAAGAAGCCAGCAGCTGCCACAGGCTCTAAGCCGTTGAGTCCCGCAAAGAGTGCACCAACCCCGAAGAGCGCAGAAGCGACGGATGCATCCCGACTGGCGGCGCTACGCGGTGCGCTGAGCCGCCCCTCCGTACGTCTGGGCGTAGCCGCGCTGGCTCTGGGGGCTATCGCCCTGCCGCTCGGGTTCACCGCCTACGGGCAGAACGCCCCGGCAACGGCACAGCCCGTGTCCGCGCAAGCCGCGAACGTAGCGGGGGAGCAAGCATCCGGCGGAACGGAAGAACAGAGTCAGACTGTGCAGGGTGAGCAGATTCTACGTGCCCTCATCGACCAGCGGAACCAAGAACGCCGTGCCCGAGGTGGTGCAGAGCTCACCGTCGACACCACCGAAGAGCTCAGCCGAGACGGCGAGAACATCCGCGTCATGGCGGTAGTCTCCGCACCCGGCTACCGCGCCGACAAAACCGAACAGGAAGCCCGCAAACTCAGCGAAGAAAACGGCATCACCCGCCAGAAAGTCATCTTTGACCTGCACCGCGGGGAGAAAGGCTGGGAGATAGCCCGAGCCGAACCCGTCCCGGCATAACCGCGGTACACGCTCCGCACCATGGAGCATTCAACGGGCATAACAAAAGCGGCGGTCCCACCCACCGAAGTGGATGGAGCCGCCGCCTTTATGCTCACTGCCCGGGAAAACCCGGAAAGCTACGCTCGGTTACCCGTCAGGGTATCGCCACAAGGAAACTTCCTTGAGCCTGTGCAGGTCTTAGAGACCCAGCTCGGACTCGAAGTTTGCCTCCTCCAGGCGGGTCTTGACGGTGCGCAGGAAGCGACCAGCGTCCGCACCGTCGACCACGCGGTGGTCGTAGGTGAGGGACAGGTAGCACATGGAGCGGATAGCGATAACGTCGTTACCGTCTGCATCCTGGATAACCATGGGGCGCTTCACGATCGAACCGGTACCGAGGATTGCAACGTTCGGCTGGTTGATGATCGGGGTGTCGAACAGTGCACCGAAGGAACCAATGTTGGTGATGGTGAAGGTCGAACCCGACAGCTCCTCGGGGGAGATGTCGCCGGTACGTGCGCGGCCACCCAGGTCGCCAATAGCCTTTGCCAGGCCAGCAATGCCCAGGTCGGAAGCGTTCTTGATGACGGGAACCAGCAGACCCTTGGGGGTGTCCACAGCAATAGCGATGTTCTCGGAGCCGTGGTAAGTAATCTGCTTGTAGTCCTCGGTCATGGACGCGTTCAGAGCGGGGTGCTGCTGCAGAGCCTCAGCGGTTGCCTGGACGAAGAAGGGCAGGAAGGTCAGCTTTGCGCCCTCGCGAGCAGCGAAGCCGTCCTTAGCCTTTGCACGCAGCTGGACAACGCGGGTCACGTCAACCTCGGTGACCTGGGTCAGCTGGGTGGAGACGTCCAGAGACTCGCGCATACGCTTTGCAATAACCTGGCGGATACGTGCGGTCTTCTCGACGGTGCCACGCTTGGGGGAAACCTCGAAGGTGTGCGGTGCCTTTGCGGAACCAGCAGCCGGAGCAGCAGCTGCAGCGGGTGCAGCAGCGGCGGGAGCAGCGGAACCCTTAGCAGCGATAGCAGCCTGAACATCCTGCTTGCGGATGCGGCCACCAACACCGGTGCCCTTAACGGTGGACAGGTCGATGCCGTTGTCCTTAGCGAGCTTACGGACCAGCGGGGTCACGTATGCTTCGCCCTCAGCAGCTGCCGGAGCGGCAGGTGCAGCGGGAGCTGCAGGAGCAGCCGGAGCAGCGGGTGCTGCGGGAGCCTCAGCAACCGGAGCGGGAGCTGCAGGAGCAGCCGGTGCAGCAGCAGCGGAAGCGTCGCCGATGATAGCCAGAACCTGGCCAACCTCTGCGTCCTCATCCTCGGGGATGCGGATCTCGAGCAGGGTACCTGCTACGGGGGAGGGAACCTCGGTGTCAACCTTGTCGGTGGAAACCTCAACCAGGGGCTCGTCAACCTCAACCTGCTCGCCAACTTCCTTCAGCCAGCGAGTAACGGTGCCCTCGGTCACGGACTCGCCCAGAGCGGGCAGCAGGACCTCGGTGCCGGAAGCGGAGCCAGCCGCGGGAGCAGCCGGAGCAGCAGCGGGTGCTGCGGGAGCCTCAGCAACCGGAGCGGGAGCTGCGGGAGCCTCAACAGCTGCGGGAGCAGCCGGAGCAGCAGCACCGGAACCGTCGCCAATGATAGCCAGAGCAGCGCCGACCTCGACGTCCTCGTCCTCGGGGACGAGAATCTGCTCAACAACGCCTGCTACGGGGGAGGGAACCTCGGTGTCAACCTTGTCGGTGGAAACCTCAACCAGGGGTGCGTCAACCTCAATGGTGTCGCCGACCTCAACGAGCCAGCGGGTAACGGTACCCTCGGTCACGGACTCGCCCAGTGCGGGCAGTACTACGGTGTGGGACATAATCTTTCCCGTTCTCCTTGTGAATGCTTGAACTAGAAAAATGTGAGCGGTGACCCGGATGCGCGTCGCATGCATCGAAGCACGTCGACGCGCATCCGGATAGGGGCGTTGTTCAGCGGATACGCCCGGCAACCGCTAACGACCAACGGTCGTCAATACTAAGCTGACGCGCTAACGCCAGTCAGCAAAATTTATGCGCTGTGCAGCGGGGTGCCGTTCAGGACCATTGCAGCCTCACCCAGGGACTCGTTCTGAGTCGGGTGTGCGTGGATGAACTTAGCGACGTCCTCGGGGAATGCTTCCCAAGCAACCCACATCTGAGCCTCACCAATCTGCTCACCCATGCGCTTACCAATAGCGTGAACACCAACGATGGGGCCGTCCTTCTGGCGGACAACCTTCACGATACCGGTAGCACCGAGGATAGCGGACTTACCGTTACCAGCCAGGTTGTACTCAGCGGTCTCAACGTTCTCAGCGCCGAACTTCTCCTTAGCCTTGGGCTCGGAGTAGCCAACGGAAGCGATCTCCGGGTCACAGAAGGTGACCTTGGGGATGTTCACGTCTTCAACGATGGAGGGGTTCAGGCCAGCGATTTCCTCAGCAACGAAGATACCCTGCTGGTAACCGCGGTGAGCCAGCTGAACGCCGGGGACGATGTCGCCAACAGCGTAGATGTTGCCAACGCCGGTGTGCAGGCGCTCGTTAGCCAGGACGAAGCCGCGATCCATGGGGATGCCCTGCTCCTCGTAGCCCATGTTTGCGGTGTTCGGGCCACGACCAACAGCAACCAGAACGATCTCTGCCTCGAAGACCTTGCCGTCAGCCAGGGTGACCTTAGCACCGTTAGCGTCCTGCTCAACCTTCTCGAAGAGGGTGCCGGTGTTGAACTTGATGCCGCGCTTCTTGAACGCACGCTCCAGAACCTTGATGATTGCCGGGTCCTCGTTGGGAACCAGGTTCGGCAGGCCCTCGATGATGGTGACGTCAACGCCCATAGCGTTCCACATGGATGCGAACTCGCAACCAATCACGCCGCCACCGAGCACGATAGCGCTCTTGGGCAGGTAGTCCATCTCCAGTGCCTCAGTGGAGGTCAGAACGCGACCCTCAATGGGCAGACCGAAGGTCTTGGAGACCGAGCCGGATGCCAGGATAATGTTCTTACCCTTGTACTCAACACCACCGACGGTGATGGTGTCCTGAGCGGTCAGCTTACCCTCGCCGGGGATAACCTCTACGCCCTTCATCTTCAGCAGGCCTGCAAGACCCTTGAACTTACCGGAGACGATGTTGTCCTTGTAATCGCGAACCTTGCCCATTTCGATGGACTGCAGCACAGCGTTAACGCCAACCTTGGACGCCTCGCGTGCCTCTTCTGCCAGCTCAGCAGCGTGCAGGTACGCCTTGGTGGGGATACAGCCGGTGTGCAGGCAGGTGCCGCCGACCTTTTCCTTCTCGATCAGGCCGACGGTGAAGCCTAGCTGGCGTGCGCGAATAGCTGCAGAGTAGCCAGCGGAACCGCCGCCGAGGATGAGGATGTCGAATTCTTGAGCCACGATATTGCTCCCTTGCATAGTTGTTGGGGCTAAAGACCCCTGCAATGAGTTCTTTACCAATTTATTGGTAGGTTTCCCAGCATGCGCGAAAGGCCCGCGAGCTCGAAAAATCGCGCGCCCCTCCGCGTACGCAGAAAAACACTTAATACAACAATACCCCCGTTGACGGTCGTTTAAGTTCACTCAGGGCGGTTTTTAGCCAAATAACCCCGCAAGAGGCCAAAAAATTCGAGGCGTATAGCATGCTGGACACCCCGTCCGGCCGTTCTCGCACGGGGATGCTGAAAGGCCCGGACGGGAGAAGAAAAGCTCCCTCAGTGACGAATCGAGAAAAGGCGGCAATGACCTCAACGCAACGCGCGAGGCGCCCCGGCCTGTTCAGCCAAAGCGCCTCGCGCATCCCTATATAACCGTTCAGCAATCAGCGGAAACCCTGCAGAAAGGAAGCCCTCCGCAAGAGTCCCGGCGCCGCCGAACCCTCTACTTGGCGTAGGACTGGATGAAGTTCACCAGGGTTGCGGTACCGAAGCCGGTACCCTCCTTCGGGGTGTAACCGTAGGGTGCCTCCTCGTTGAACGCGGGACCCGCGATGTCCAGGTGTGCCCACGGAATACCCTCGCCCACGAACTCCTTCAGGAACAGGCCCGCGGTCAGGGCACCGCCGAAACGCGAACCGATGTTCTTAATATCAGCAACCTGCGAGTCCAGGCTCTTGCGCAGGTAAGACTCCAGCGGCATGGGCCAGTAAGCTTCACCGGCGGATGCGCCGGCAGCCTGCACGCGCTCGCGAATCTCCTCGTCACCCAGCAGAGCCGCGGTGCGCAGGCCCAGGGCGGCCATAGCGGCACCGGTCAGGGTGGCGATATCCAGAATGACGTCCGGCTTAGCCTCGGAAGCCAGCGCGATACCGTCCGCCATAACCAGGCGACCCTCGGCATCGGTGTTCAGTACCTCAACGGTACGACCGTCGCGCATGGTGATGACATCCTCGGGGCGCAGGGCGTGGCCGCCGGGCATGTTCTCGGCCAGGCACAGGTAACCGGTCACGGCCACCGGAACCTCCAGCTCAGCGGAGGCCACCACGGCGTTCAGCACGGCTGCGGCACCGGCCATATCGCACTTCATGGTCATCATCGAAGCGGCGGGCTTCAGCGAGTTACCGCCGGAGTCAAAGGTGATACCCTTACCCACCAGAGCCACGTGAGCCTTCGGGTTCTCGGGGACATACTTCACCACGGCAAGAACAGGCTTGCGGGGAGAACCCTGGCCAACGCCGGCAATACCGCCGAAGCCCTCCTCGACCAGGCGGTCGTAGTGGAAGAGCTCAATCTCAACGTTTGCGTAATCCTCGGCCAGCTCAGCCGCAAACTCACCGAAGGTCTCGGGGTACAGGTGCGACGGGGGCAGGTTCACCAGACGGCGTGCGTCCTTGGTGGTCTCACCCAGGACCAGGGCCTGCACCAGTGCGGGCTCCGCCTCATCGGGATCAATCGAGGAAATAATCAGGACGGACTCAATCTCTTCCTTAATCGAATCCTGGGTCTTGCCGCGCATACCCTCCTCGATGAAGTTACCCAGCACGGCGCCGTGCGCGACGGCCTCAATCTCATCCACGGAGGACAGGCCGAAATCGAAGGCAATCTCCTCGGCGGAACCGGCCAGCTGACGGCTTGCCGAACCAGCGGCATAGCGCAGGGCATCCAGACGCTCCTGACCGGTAGCCTGATCGGAACCCAGACCAGCCAGAGCCACAATGCCGGCACCCGAATCCTCAAGACCCGGCAGACGCAGCAGCTGATCGGGGGCACCCGAGGCACCCAGCGCCTCCAGCAGCTCGTTAATACCCTCAACAGAGTCCTCAGACAGGGAGCTCGGTGCCAGGTACGCACCGTCCGAACCCTTCAGAACGCCCAGAACCAGAACGTCAGCTTCGAGCGCTTCAAGGTCGGTGCTGTGAATAGACAGAGACAGAGACATCGTTACTCCTTTGCGTATGTCTTCTCAAAATAGTCGGGGCACATCCTCGCGCCCGAAAAACTCAACTGTAGGCCCTCGAAGAGTGAGGATGAATACCGCCGCGCAAAGCCGCGCGGACTACTGCTTCTACTCTACACGGATATGTAAGAGGGCGTGAGGTTCAGCTCTCACCCCGAACAGCTGGCAGAACAGAAAACACACAAGAAGCCGAGCCGCAGCGTCTTAAGAACGTCGACAAGACACCAAACAAGTTCACCTACTGCGAGAAAAGCCCTCACACTGTCGAGACAGGGCAGTAGTGGCATAAAATGAAAGACTACGGAAAGCGTCAGATAACAGAAGACGCCCCTTCGCCCCAACACCTCGGGTACCGGCAGAAAACACTAAGCCCACCCGAACGCGGCGCGAACCAGACAGAAGTGAGGAGGCGTAATGCTCAACCCCGAAGATCTCTACTTAGCCAACACCAAAATATTGGACGACCCCAGGATGCACGGGCTAACCCTCGTCATCGCCCTCTCCAGCCCGCAAGACGCAGGCTCCACCGCAGGGCAGCTCGGGCAGGTGCTGCTCAGCGAACTCAAAAACATTGAAATCGTCGAGTTCGACAGCGACCAGCTGCACGACTACCGTGCCCGCCGCCCCTTCATCCGCTACGAACAAGACCACTTCGAAAAGCCGCAATACCCGCAGCTGAAGCTCTACGCCGTAGAAGACAGCCTTGACAAGCCGTTCCTGCTACTCACCGGTGCCGAACCGGACCTGCAGTGGCAGCGCTTCGAAAAGGCGGTGCTGACCATCGCCCAGCGGGTCAAGCCCTCCCTGGTTGTGCTGGTCTCCGCATTCCCCATGCCGGTGCCGCACACCCGCCCCTTCCCGATTACCGCGCACGGCTCCCGCAAGGACCTGATTCGCGGTATCTCCCCGTGGAAGCCCAGCGCGGACGTGCACGCGACCGTCACCAACCTGTTGGAAGTGCTCTTCACCGAAAACGGAATCGACACCGTCGGCTTCGGCGTGAACATTCCCCAGTACATTTCGGAGGCGGACCTGCCGCAGGGCACCCTCACCGCCCTCGAACACGTGGGCATGGCGGCGCACCTCTCCCTACCCACCGAGAACCTGCGCGAAGCCGCACGCCACGTGCACAGCCAGATCAACGATCAGGTCAAGCAGAACCCCGAAATCGGTCGCATGATCACGGCCATGGAAGAGAACTACGACGAGAACTTCCGCACCTCCGATATTGCGATTCCCCTCTCGCGACGCGACGCGCACAACGTGCCCAGCCGCGACGAGATTGGTGCGCTCTTCGAGCGGTTCCTCGACGAACAATAGATGTGGGCGAACAATAGGTGCGCGCAATAGGGGATACCGTCCGTCGGATACCGCCCGCCAGATAGTGCGTGCCAGATAGTGCGTGACAAATTATGACGCGGCACCCCGCGCCGCTGTGGACAAACCTCGGCGCACAAACGAACAATACGAATAAATCTGTGGAACCAACGGACACATGAACCGAAGTATCCACAGATTTATTTGTTTAACCCCGTACCCCGCGCAAACCATGCCACCGTGAAGGCATGAACGCAAACAATACCTCCAACGGCAATACCCCCAACAGCGACCACTTCCACAACGAACACTTCCACAGCGGCTACGACACGCCCCCGCCCATCCGCAACGAATACGACGTGCTCAGCTGCGCCCTCCACCAGCACGGCTACTGGCCCGACCACTCACTCATCATCCTCACCGCAACCGATGACACCCTCGGCCCCAGCCTGCGCGTCAACCTACCCGACGAACCCTGCACCCACAGCGAACGTGCCGACTTCCTGCACGAAACCTTCACCAAACTCCCCACCCGTCACAACGGCGAAACCCTCACCCGCTTCTACGCCATCATCATCGACGGCGACAACACCGTACGCCAACGCCAACTCAACCCCGACACCGCGCAACTGGCCGCCATCGAAGAAATCCAACAGGACGTCGACACCCAAATCCCCATCAACGCATGGCTCCACCTGCTCCACGACCCGCGCATCGTCAGCGAACTACGCTGCGAAGATGTCATCTACGCAGGCGGCGCCAGCATCTGGGCGCTCAACCCCGAACAGCAAGCGCTCACCCTCCTCGCACCCATCGAAGAAATCCGCCACAGCAGCTACTACACCTGGCTCACCCGCCACGGCGACACCATCGCCGACACCGCCCAACACAACTACGCCCACAGCCCCTGGGACACCGACCCCACAGCCAACCCCGAAACCCGCCACGACTGGGAAAACGCCGTAGAACTCTGGGACCACACCCACACCACCCGCCACGACGAAGCCCGCCAGGGCGTCCGCACCATCTACCGCCAAGCCCAAATCGACCTCTGCTACTGGGACGCCGCCATCAACGCCGCCGCGCACCTGCTCACCACCCACCCGGTCGATAACGCGGGCAACCCCATCACCGGTGACGCGCCCACCATCGGCGACGCACTCCGCGAACTCATCCCCGCCGAAATCGCCGGGCACCTACGCGCCTCCATCGCACCCGCAACCCTCAACCCCATCACCGCCGAAATGCTCACCTACCTCGCCGGCTACGGGCTCAACCACGCCCAAAAAGCGCTCGCCTACCTGCACTACTCCGCCCAATACACCTACCACGCCTTCGGCGGCGAATACCCCAGCCCCGACCGCGCGCCGCTCGAACCACCCCGCTACGGCACCCGCATCACCCGCAAAACCTACATCCCCGCCAGCTTCACCCACGCACTCAGCGCCACACCCGGTACCGAACAGGCACACGTACGCGCCGTGCCCGAAAAATGCGTGCAATGGCAAGACTGGATCCGCCGCACCCACCGCACCATTCAGCAGAGCCGCAGCATTCAACAGAACCGCAGCAACCAGCACACCAACCTCAACGGCTGGGCACTCGAAAACCTCACCCCCGCCGACCTCGCCAGCGCCGCCGAACTCAACACCATCAGCCGCGACCTGCTCCCACGCCTCGAGGAACACCCCAAAGACCACAACGCCCACAACAAACTCGAAAACCTCAAGCAACGAATCGACGAAAGCTGCACCAACAGCGAATACCTCACCAAACACCACGCCGTCTACACCCACTACCTCAACGCCCTCAAAGGAAAACTAGACAGCCCCCACTGGGCACGCCTCAACGCACTCGAACTACTCACCAGCCTGCTCACACCCCACAGCACCGACGGAGAATACGCCGAACTACGCAACACCCAAGCCTGGGCCAACTGGTACAAGGGCTACAGCACCTACGCCCGCATGCTCCGCCAAGAAGCCCACCGCCACACATTCGGAAAGGACCTCAACATCCTCGATGTACACCTCAACGCAGGCAACCTACCCGCCTGGATCAAATACACCATCTGCGGCGAACCCGGAACACACCGCGAACCCATCAGCACCCTCAAACCCCGAAAACCTTAAAAGCCCGGCACCTAAAACCGGCACCTAAAAGCGAGGTACAAAACGAGGGAGGGGCGCGCCACCGGGCACGCCCCTCCCACCGACTCCTCCCGCCCACAACCGCACCCACCCAAAACCAGGTCCACAAGCCACCCAAACAGCGCGTCAAGTTGAAAGCAACCAAAAATCTGCAATACTTATATATTGACCCCGTACAGTCAATGCGCTACAACGCGCCCTCAAACCGCTCCACACAACGAGCAACGGAACCCTGCAAACCACCCAACGCACGGGGAATAAAACCCGCCCTCACAGCGTTAAACCGGACAAACGCAGCAAACACCCCGACCGAGGACGCCAGCACAGACTTGACAGGGTCTTAGGTGTTTTGCAAACAAAACACCCCACCACAAGCCAGAAAGGGTTCTAGTGGCACCTGCAACCAGCAAGAAGACCGTGACCGGCGACGCAACCGAAGAAACCGTCGCAAAAACCACCACCAAGACCACCCGCACCAAGAAGGCAACCACCAAAGCCGCAGCGGCAACCGAAGACACCACCGGCGCAACCGCCGAAACCGGTGCTGAAACCACTGCCGAAACTACTGCCGAAACCGAGGCAGACAAGCCCAAGCGCACCCGCAAAACCACCACCAAAACCGCAACCAAGCGCAAGACCGGTGGCCGCCGCAAAAAGAGCGACGACGAATTCGACCTCGCACTCGACGAAGACCTCGACACCACCGACAGCGAAGACGAAACCGACGAAGAAGACGAAGAAACCGCAGCCAAAAAAGAAGAAAAGAAGGCCGCAGAAGAAGTAGCAGCCAAAGGCTCCGGCTTCGTCCTCACCGCAAACGACGACGACGACGCACCCGCACAGCGCGTCGTCACCCCCGGCGCAACCGCCGACCCCGTCAAGGACTACCTCAAGCAAATCGGCAAAGTCTCCCTGCTCAACGCACAGCAGGAAGTCGACCTCGCCAAGCGCATCGAAGCAGGCCTCTACGCCGAACACAAGCTCGCTGAAAACCCCGACATGGACAAAGACCTCAAGAAAGCCCTGCGTTGGGTCGTCCACGACGGCAAGCGAGCCAAAAACCACCTGCTCGAAGCCAACCTGCGACTCGTAGTCTCCCTCGCCAAGCGCTACACCGGCCGCGGCATGCTCTTCCTCGACCTCATCCAGGAAGGCAACCTCGGCCTCATCCGCGCCGTCGAAAAGTTCGACTACTCCAAGGGCTTCAAGTTCTCCACCTACGCAACCTGGTGGATCCGCCAGGCCATCACCCGCGCAATGGCAGACCAGGCCCGCACCATCCGCATCCCCGTGCACATGGTAGAAGTCATCAACAAGCTCGCCCGCGTGCAGCGCCAGATGCTCCAGGACCTCGGCCGCGAACCCACCCCCGAAGAACTCGGCAAGGAACTCGACATGACCCCCGAAAAGGTCATCGAAGTCCAGAAGTACGGCCGCGAACCCATCTCCCTGCACACCCCCCTCGGTGAAGACGGCGACTCCGAATTCGGCGACCTCATCGAGGACTCCGAGGCAGTCGTCCCCGCAGACGCAGTGTCCTTCACCCTTCTGCAGGAACAGCTCCACTCCGTGCTCGACACCCTCTCCGAGCGTGAAGCCGGCGTGGTCGCAATGCGCTTCGGCATGACCGACGGCCAGCCCAAGACCCTCGACGAAATCGGCAAGGTCTACGGCGTGACCCGCGAACGAATCCGCCAGATCGAGTCCAAGACCATGTCTAAGCTCCGTCACCCGTCGCGTTCGCAGGTACTGCGCGACTACCTGGACTAAAAGTTCATAGCTTGTCTATAACAAATAGATAGCGCTGTTCTTGACAGAACTGGATACAGAAAAGGCTCTCCGACATACCGGAGAGCCTTTTCTACGTTCATGGGCGATTTGTCACGACGGCCGCGGACAATGCTTGCGGGGGGAGTGCCCCCTCTGCGGCGCCCCAATAAGTGAATGGGCTAGGCGCTTTGAGGATGGGGCCTCCGCCATTACGCATGTCCGCTGCGCCGTTGAGGTTCAGCGCCGCTACAGGCTCAGCTGGCGCAGATAGCGGTCCGCCACCGCCTCCACCTGATCCAGCCCGCGCACACGACCCAGCGCCTCCGACCACGCATCAGCCTCATCGCCACCCACCGGGAAACCAGCCGCCGCCCACAACGCCGCCGTCATCGCACCCACCGAATCCGAATCCGAATCCACCGACACCGCACGGCACAACCCCTCAAACAGGGCACCACGCACCGTCGCATCATCAGCATCAGCCGACAGAATCTTCACAGCATCCGCCGCGCACCAGAGAGCCACACCCAACAGCTCAGGCGCCGTCCAACCCGTACCAAAATGCTCCGCCACAGCCTCCGGCACCGGCACCGTACCGCCCTCCAGCAGCTCGACGGCACGACTCAGCGCCGCCGCCGTACGCGAAGCATCACCCGGAATCGAATCATCCGCCGCCACCGAACCACACCACGACAGCACACGACGCGCCGACTCCAGCAACGCGTCAAACGAACCGGAGGGGGACGCCAACAGATCACGAATCAGCAACGCGTACGCCGCCGCCGAAACCAGCGCCTCCGGATGCCCATGCGTCAACGCCGCCGCACGCACCGCCAACAAAACCACCGTACGCTCCTGCGCCACCGGCAACACACCCAACGCCGCCGAACGCACCAACGCACCACTACCCAAAGCATCTGGATTCACCGACTTCGAAACCAACTGCATCTCACCGGAACCCAACGCCCGCAACGTCGCCGCACCCGGACCACGACGAGCCGTCAACTCTGCCGAACCATCAATCTCACGATCCAACGAAAACGGCGCAGACTCCGGCAAGCTCTCACCAATACCGCGGAACCACCGCAAATACGCCAACCACAAACACGCCAACTCATCCGCCGCCGCGCCCTCATTATTCCACTCCAAAACCTCCGTCAGGCCGTCCAGAGTGAAACACGTCAGCTGCGTATCATCACTGATCAGCAGCTCGCCAAACGCCGAATCCCACGGCTTAGGGTCGCGCTCCGCGATCTGATCCGCTGACAGTAGCTCAAGGGGATAGCCCAGCGCGTCACCCAGCGCAGACGCACGCAACAGGCCGCGCACCCTGCCCGCAAACTCAGCCGAAACCTCAGGTGCACGCGTGAACTCAACAGAAGAAAAACTCATAGGGCGATTATCCCACGGGCGGCTAGAGCATAAGTGGCTTCGTGCTCATGCTCGGGGGGGGGGATGCATCAAGCGGCTCTGTGCTCAGGATGCGCGGGGTTGGGGTATACCAAACGGCTTCGTGCTCATACTCGCGGGGGAGTGCCCCCTCTGCGGCGCTGGGGCGCCTTGAGGACGGAGCCCCCGCTTCACGTGAGTGCTTGCGCCGTGAATGACGAACCGCGAGGCGCAAAACAAGACGCAATGCCATACTGAAACCATGAAGATCCTGCACACCTCCGACTGGCACCTCGGCCGCACCTTCCACCGCAGCCCCCTCACCCGCGAACACCAGCAGTTCATCGACGAACTGCTCAACTACGTGCACGCCGAAGGCATCAACACCCTCCTCATCAGCGGCGACGTCTACGACAGCACCATCCCCACCGCCGAAAGCACCACCCTGCTCGACCAGGCACTCACCCGCCTCATGCGCGCCGGCGTGCACGTCATCCTCAGCTCCGGCAACCACGACTCCTTCCGCCGCCTCAGCTACGGCGCAGCCTTCTTCGAAGCCTCCGGCGTGCACCTGCGCACCACCATCGAAGACGCCACCCGCCCCGTCGAACTCACCGACGGCACCTTGCGCGTACACGTCTACGCCATCCCCTACCTCGCGCCGCGCCTCCACGCCACCGCCCTCGGTGTAGACCCCACCCACCAGGCCGTCCTCGGCGCCGTCACCGACGCCATCCGCGCCGACGCCGCAGAACGACGCGCCCGCGGCGCAGGCGCCGACCGCATCATCGTCATGAGCCACGCAACAGTCAGCGACACCACCGGCAGTGACACCGCCGGCAGCGCAGACACCACACCCCGCAGCGACTCCGAACGCGACATCAGCGTCGGCGGTATCGACTGGGTACCCGCCTCCCTCTTCGACGGCTTCGACTACGTAGCCCTCGGCCACATCCACAAGCGCTACCCCGTCACCCACACCATCCGCTACAGCGGCTCCCCGCTCGGCTTCTCATTCAGCGAAGAACACAACCGCAACGGCGCCTACCTCATCGAACTCAACCCCGGCGAAGAACCCACCATCAGCAGCCACGAATGGGCAACCCGTGTACACATGAAAACCCTGCGCGGCACCATGGAGCAGCTACTCAACGCCCCAGAAAACAGCCCCTACGAGCAGGGCTACTACTGCCGCATCGAACTCACCGACGAAACCCTACCCGTCGGCGCCGTCGACCGCCTGCGCAGCCGCTACGAAACCATCTCCCACTTCAGCTACCGCAGCACCCAACCCGCCACCGACAAACCCACCGCCGCACCGCCCACCCGCGACGCCGACCCCGTCGAAACCTTCGACCAATTCCACCAATACGTACGCAACCGCCCCCTCACCAGCGAAGAACGCGACGTCATCACCACCCTCAACGACCACATCAGCAGTCACAAGGACAACGCATGATCCTGCACAACCTCGAATTCGAAGCCTTCATGGCATACCCCAAGCGCCAAGAAATCAACTTCGACACCCTCAACAACGCCGGCGTATTCCTACTCAACGGCCCCACCGGCGCCGGTAAAACCACCATCCTCGACGCCATCTGCTACGCCCTCTACGGCGAAACCAGCAGCGACCGCGAATCCGCCAAACTGCACTCCACCTACGCGGCACACAGCGGCACCAAACCGCGCGTGCTACTCGACGTCACCCTCCACGGCAAGCGCCTGCGCATCGACCGCACCCCCGCCTACAACAAACCCATCACCCGCGGTGCCCGCAAAGGCCAGATGCGCGAAGAAAGCGCCAAAGCCACCCTCGCCGAACTCGCACCCGGCGCCGACCCATCCGACGAAAAGGCATGGACGCCCATCTCCAGCAGCGTCGCCGAAGTCAACCGCACTATCGCCGAACGCACCCACCTGACCAAAGAACAATTCCTCAAAGTCGTACTCCTGCCGCAGGGTCAGTTCGCGCAATTCCTCAAGTCCAAGCCCAAAGAACGCAAAGAACTGCTCAAAAAGATGTTCCCTGTCGAACACTACGAGCAGCTCTTCGACGCGCTCCTTGAAGAATCGAAAAAGGCTCAGCAGGACGTCGCCCAGGACGAAAATACCCAGCGCGGCTACCTCGAACGTGCCCGCGCAGAAATGCTCGCCCTGCAGGCGCTACTGGACGCAGCAGATCCGGAGGCTGAGGGCACCGATACCGAGGGCTCTGCTGTTGAAGGGTTTGTGGAGGCGGGGGAGGAGCCGGAAAACCTCACCGCTGAGAGTGTCACCGCCGAAACCCTCGACGCATGGGTTGCCGGCGGAGTAGAACGCGCCCGCAAAACCTCCGTGCGCGAGAAGCAGGAACAGCAGCGCCTCACCAACGAAGCCGACCGGAACACCCGCCTGCTCGCCGAACGCGCCCAACTGCAGGCCGACTGGCGCGAATACGAGCAGCTCTGCGAACGCCGCACCCGCCTGACCGAACGCGCCGACGAGCACAAAGCGCATCGTGAAGAGCTGGCGCAGGCGCGTGCCGCCGCGCCCCTGCACGCACAGTACACGCAGGTCCACACCGAATCGCAGGCGCTCGCCGCCCGCCAACAGGACCAGGCGGCGTGCGCATCCGCGCTGGATGATACTGGTCGCGCCCTGCTTGCGGCACTGCGCGATGAGGAAACCCCGGAAGACGTCACCTTCCCCGAGGAGACGACCTTCGCCGCACTCCCGGAGCTCGAGCCCGCTGAACAGGAAACCCAGCTCGAGGCGCTCCTCGACACCCTGCGCGCCCTGCAGAAGAAGGACGCACAGCTTACCGACGAGGAAGCCGCCGTTGCCGCCCTGCTGAAGCAGGCGAACGCCCTCGAGCAGGACAAGGCGCGTGCCGAAAAGACCCTGAGCGACCTGACCGCCGCCGCCGAGCAGCTTGCCGAAGAACTCGCCGGCTACAGTACCGCCGACGAAGAGCGTACCCTCGCCGCGCACCTGGTCACTGAGGCGCAGCAGAAGCTCGATGCCGCTCAGCAGATGCAGCAGAAGCTCGATGCCGCCTCCGCAGCGGTTGCTGAGGCTGAGAAACAGAGCAAGCGCACCGCCACCGCCGAGCAGAAGGCGCAGGAAAAGTGGCAGGCTTCGGCTCAGCAGGCGCTCGTAGCCACGGAGGAGTTCAAAAACCTGCAGGTGCTGCGCCTCGCCCAGGCGTCCTCTCTGCTGGCGCGCGAACTCAAGGACGGCGAACCCTGCGCGGTCTGCGGTTCGGTCGAGCACCCCGCCCCGGCGCAGATTGCCGAGGGGGAGCAGCTGGTTGAGCGCGCCGACCTGGACGCCGCCAAGGAGCGTGAAGACAAGGCGCACAAGCAGGCGCGCACCCACGAACTCGCTAAGGACCGGGCGACCAAGGCGCATCAGGAAGCCTCCGAGGCGCTTGCCGCCGCCCGCACCCAGTACGAGACCCTGGCTGCCCAGGGCGAGTGCGATGTCGAGCAGACTGCCGCGCAGCTGCAGCAGGCGCAGACCCGCCTCGCGCAGGCTCAGTCGCGCGTGACGGCGCGTGACGGTGTGCATGCGAAGGTTGAGCGGGTGCGGGTTGAGCAGCAGAAGGCTCAGGAGGCGCTGCGCACCATCGAGGGCGCGGCGGTTGAGGCGCAGACGCGTCACCGTGACGCTTCGGCGCGCTGCGAGGTTACTGCGGCTGATTTGGCGCCTGCTCGTGCGGCGGTGGGATTTGCGCAGCGTGTTGAGGCTGTGGATGGCTACCGTGCGGCGCATCAGCGTCTGGCTCGTGCGGTGTTGCTGTTGGGTCAGGCGCGTGAGCGTCATGCCCAGGCGGCGGCGCAGGCGCAGTGTCTGTTGGGCGAGTCGGCGTTTGAGAGCGCCGAGCTGGTTCGTGCGGCGGTGCGCACCCCCGAGCGCATTGACGCCCTGGAGCAGGCTGTTGCCGCGTATGAGCTGGAGCACGCCCGCCTTCTTGAGGGCTTTGGTCGTGAGGCGATTGTTGCGGTGGCGGCTCGCGTTGCCGCTGGTGAGCAGGCGCCGGATGATCTGCAAGGTGTGCGTGAGCAGGTTGAGCAGTTGCGTGCGGCGGCGCACCGTTTGACTCTTCGTGAGGGTGAGCGGGAGAGCGTGCTGCGTTCCCTACAGGCGCTGCGCGGCGAGTATGCGGCGTTCCGTGCGAAGACGGCGCAGCGTTATGACCGCGCGCAGATGCTGGCGAACCTGGCGGCGGCTGCCCGCGGTGACACGCTGGGCGGTTATGAGCATCAGGTTGACCTGGTGAGTTACGTGCTGGGCGCCGAGTTTGAGCGGATTCTGCACTCGGCGTCACTGCACCTGGATCGCATGAGTGAGGGCCGCTACGGCATGGTGTTCAGCGATCATCGTGCGAAGGGTAGCCGTTCCGGCGGCGGCCTGAACCTGGAGATTACCGACACCTGGACGGGCGAGCCGCGTGAGGCGTCGTCGCTGTCCGGTGGCGAGTCGTTCTTGGCGTCGCTGTCGTTGGCGTTGGGTCTGGCTGAGGTTGTGCAGGCGAATAACGGCGGTATCGAGCTGGACACCCTGTTCATCGATGAGGGCTTCGGCACGTTGGACGCCGAGACCCTGGACATGGTGATGGGCACGATCGAATCTCTGCGTGATAGTGGCCGCACTATTGGCCTGATTTCGCATGTGGAGGAGATGAAGAACCGTATTCCGGCGCAGATTGTGGTCGAAAAGGGTCAGAACGGCTCCTCGGTGAGGGTAAACTCCTAGTAGGCATAAATTCGCTTCCGGGCCACTGTTGTGGCATGTCCGGCGGCTTATTCGTGAAAGAGATGATGACCTCGACACCTCAGAGCAGGGACCCGAATTCAACGTATCGTGTGGAACCTTCGGCTGATGCGCGCGCTGGCGCATCCGCGCCGGAGGTTCCTCCGCGCACCATGAAGGTGGCACCCGCCTCCGATGCGCTGAATAAAATGCGTGCTTCGGGTACAGGCATTCCGACGGTTCCGGGCACCTCCCTGACGGATGTGGTGCGCAGCAACGAGCACGTGTTGCAGGAGCTGCCGCCTCGCCCGATTCCGGCTGCGGATGAGGTTAACACGAACACCTCGCTGCCGGACATTTTGCGTCAGCATTGGGCATTGTTCCTGCGCAACGGTAAGGAGCAGCGTCGTCATCTGTATGCGGTGCTTCGTTCTGAGGGATTTGCCCGTAACGTGTTGACGATTCTGTTCCACATTCCGGCGGCTTCCTCGGCGTTTGCGCTGTATATTCTGTTGGCGAGCCACCTGGGTAGTGTGCATGATGGCGGCTATGCAGTGGCGGCGTTTACTGGCGCGTATTCGGTGCAGATTATGCTCGGCCCGATGCTGGTGCGTGCCCTGGGTTTGCGGGCGTTGCTGGCGATTACGTCGATACTGAATATTGCCGCGGTGTTGAACATGCTGGTCATTGGTTGGCGTTTGACGGTTGACCCGAATAACGTGAGTACAACCTACCATGCGCTCTCGTGTGTGGCGATGGGTTTCACGACTCCGCCGTGGACTCCGTTTGCTCTTGAGTCGCTGTATCGCCGTAACTATCAGTACAGTGATGTTCGCTTGTCGACTGCGGTGTCGTGGGGTACTACGGCGAACATGTCGATGTACCCGCTGGCTGCTCTGTTGGTGTGGCTGGGTGATGCGTATATCACCCCGAATCATGAGTATGCGGGTTTCTGGATCACGATTATTCTGGATGCGTTGCTGTTCATTGTGGTTCTAGCCGCGCCGATGTGGCTGCCTGATATTTCTCGTATTCGTATGGCTCCGCCGCAGAATTTGGTGCGTCCGAGCCGTCAGACGGTGGTGCTGATTCTTGGTCTGGTGCTGCTGGGTGCGTGCATGGGTTCGGTTGGTTCTGGTCTGCTGGGCTTCTCGCTGATTCACGGTTCGATGAACCTGTTCATGGCTATGGTTGCGACCGGTACCGGTGCGCTCGTGGTGGTGGCTTTCCCCGTGGTTTTGGGTGGCCGTTCGGTGAACCCCTGGCATGGCTGGCTGGCGAGCGGCGTTCTGCTGATTATGGCGGCGCTGTACTTGCCGGCGAGCGATGATACGTCCACGATTTTCTATGCGTTGGCGCTGTGCGGCGCGGTGCTGGGTGTGGCGTTTGGCGGCCATGAGCTGTGGCTGAACCGTTCGCTCAAGCATATTCCTGATGCGCAGGCGAGCTTCTTTACCCGTTCGATGCTGGGCATTGGTCTTGCGCTGGGCTGTATGTGGGGCGGCTATATGGGGGATGCCCCGTATTACCGTAATGCGTTTATGGTTCCGGTGATTATTGCGACTCTGTATTTTGCGTTGGGTCATTTGTACGGCTACTTGTGGCGTGAGGAGCATGAGGAGCAGTTGGCTCCTTTGGCTGAGACGGAACGCGGCTAGTTTGGGTTGCTGCTAGTTCCTTGCCGGTAGCTTGAGCGTGATGAGCGCGCGATAAAAGGCGGATGCCCCGCCACCTTCTGCAGGTGGTGGGGCATCCGCCTTTTGTGTACCGTGCTCGGCTTTTTGCGCCTCAGCGTGAGGCTACAGGTTTAGTGACCGCGCTTAATCCATGCGGGAAGCTCGGGCGCCTCCAGACCGATGCCGGTGCTGTCACCGTGGCCGGTGAGGACCGCGGTGGACGCGGGCAGGGTCAGCAGGCGGGTCGAGATCGACTCGATGATGGTGTCGAAGTCGCTGTAGGAGCGTCCGGTTGCGCCGGGGCCGCCGTTGAAGAGGGTGTCGCCGGAGAAGACGACGCCTTCGCTGTTTTCCCAGCTGAGGGTGGGTGCGTAGAAGCACACGGAGCCGGGGGAATGGCCGGGGGTGGCGAGGACCTTCAGTTCGGTGTCGCCGATGCGCAGTACATCGCCGTCAGCGAGTTCGTGGTCGAAGTCCCAGGAAGGGTACACCATTTCCCAGAGCACACGGTCTGCGGGGTTCAGGTAGACGGGTGCGCCGAAGCGTTCTGCCGCCTCCTTGGCGCTGCGGATGTGGTCGTCGTGGGCGTGGGTCAGCAGAATCTTCTCCACGGTGCGGCCTGCGACGGTGCGGGAGATCTTGTCGACGTCGTGGGCGGGGTCAATGATGATCACGGAGGAGTCATTGCCGATGATCCAGACGTTGTTGTCGACGTCCCAGCAGCCGCCGTCCAGCGAGAAGGTGCCGGAGGTGACGACTCGTTCAATACGTTCGCTCACGCTACGCTCCTAGAGTTCCACGACCGAGCGCAGCACGCGGCCGGTCTTCATGGTTTCGAATGCTTCGTTGACGTCTTCGAGGCGGATGCGCTCGGAGACGAAGCCGTCCAGGTCGAGGCGGCCGAGCAGGTACTGGTCCACGAATTCGGGGAAGTCGCGGGAGGGCAGGGTGTCGCCGTACCATGCGCTCTTGATGGAGCCGCCGCGGCCGAACACCTCATCCAGCGGGATGTCCCAAGTGGTGCCGGGTGCGGGCACGCCGACGAGGACGACGCGGCCAGCCAGGTCGCGTGCTTCGAATGCCTGCTTGAAGGTGGGGGCGATGCCGACAGCGTCGATGACGAGGTCTGCACCGAAGCCGCCGGTGAGTTCCTTGATGGCCTCGACGGGGTCGACCTTGGAGGAGTTCACGGTGTGGGTTGCGCCGTGTTCGCGTGCGCGTGCCAGCTTATCCTCGTCGATGTCGACGGCGATGATGGTGGTTGCGCCACCGAGCTGTGCGCCTGCGATTGCTGCGGTGCCGACGCCGCCACAGCCGATGACTGCCACGGACTCGCCGCGCTTGAGCTCACCGGTGTTCAGCACAGCGCCCAGACCTGCGGTGACGCCGCAGCCGAGCAGACCGATGGCTGCGTACTGTTCGGGGCTGATGTCAGCGGTGATCTTGGTGCACTGGCCAGCTGCGACGAGGGTCTTCTCAGCGAAGGAGCCGATACCCAGTGCGGGGGTGAGTTCGGTACCGTCCTCGAGGGTCATCTTCTGGGTTGCGTTGTGGGTTGCGAAGCAGTACTGCGGCTGGCCCTTGCGGCATGCGCGGCATTCGCCGCAGACGGCACGCCAGTTGAGGATGACCAGGTCGCCGGGGGCGATGTCGGTCACGTCATCGCCGACAGCCTCAACGATACCTGCGGACTCGTGGCCGAGCAGGTAGGGGAAGTCCTGGCCGACGCCGCCGGTGACGTAGTGGTGATCGGTCTGGCAGACACCGCAGGTGAGGACCTTGACGAGTGCTTCTCCCTTGCCGGGGTCGGGTACGTTGATGGTGGTGACGGTGACGGGCGCGTCCTGGGCGAGGGCTACGACAGCCTTAACCTTGTGCATGGTGCTCCTTTGCTGAGGCGCGGCTGAGGTTCAACCGCAGATAAAGGTTTTTTGATACGTTCCCATTCTAAGAGCTAAGGCATACCTGATGCACCCCGGGGCTGAGCGTGAAGCCCCCAGGGGAATGTGACGTTTTATGACGTTGCCGCTTCCACCTCTGCCGCGAAGGCGAGCGCGCCGCGTCGGAACGCACCCGAGGTCAGCGCGTTCACGTGGTCGCGGCCGGGCAGGGATATGAAACGGTTGAGCGGGTTGTTGCCGCGCACCATGTCGTAGAGTTCGGCACCGTCGGCGGCGATGGTGTCCGCGTCACCGAGCACGACCGCAATGGGTGCGTGCGGATGCGCGCCCGGGTGACCGGCAGGTAGGTTGGGGGATCCGGCACGCAGGGCGGGCACGTCGAAGAACGGGCCGAAGGGAATCCTCACGAACTTCAGCAGCGCGTCGGGCTGAATGGGGGAGTTGTCAATAATCGAGGTGAAGGAGGCAACCGCCTCGTCGGTGGAGTCCGCCGCCGGGGTTTCTGCGCTCGTGGAGGCGCTGGTGCCCTCGTGCGCTTCGAGCATGGCGCGCAGAGTGATGAGGTGGTCGTGTAGGGGCAGGCCGCCCAGGGTGAGGGAGGCGACCGCCTCCGGGTGGGTGAGGGCGAGCTCCCAGCCGACGCGGGCGCCGAAGGAGAAACCGATAACGTGCGCGCGGGGCTCCAGTTCAACGCCGAGATCGTTCTCGGCGGCGACGGTGCGTAGCAGCCGAGCGAGCAGATTGGTGAACAGGTGCATGGGGGTCAGCGGCTGACCTGCAGCATCGACAGGGGGCACCGAATCGAACGGAATTGTGCGGCTGCGCACGCTCGTGTTGTCGGGGAGCTTGCAGTCGATGGCGTGCATGGATTCGGGGTCTTTGAGGTATTCGTCTGAGTGGTAGGGCAGGGTAACGATCAGCACGGGGTATCCGGCGCGTAGGTATTGGCGGATCCAGCTGGTGCCGCCGTAGAGCTGTTCGCCGCGGGTGGCGAAGCCGTGAATCATGAGGGCAGGGACGCGGCTTTTGAGCTGCTGCGGCTGGTAGAGGGTGTACTCGAGGTCGGGCAGGGTAGTGCCGGGTACAACAGCATTGGGTACGGCAAAGGGCGCGGGAGAGAAATCTGCACTGGTCATATGTCTATCTTAGTGACCAACGCGGGGTTTCTGTCCTGCGCCCTTTTCTATCTCGCGCCCTTGATGCGTTGAGGCGGTACGCGCTCAGCTGAGCTGCCGCTTAGTTCTTCTTTGCCGCACCGGTTGAGTTGTCGGCACTCAGGTCGAAGAGCGCCTCCTGCTGAGGTTCAGCCTTTGCGCTCGCTTCTGCCTTCGCCGCGGTTGCCTCAGAAGCCTGAGTTTCGGCGGCGTCTGCCTTCGCCTGCTTCTTCTGTAGCTGTTCCTTGCCGTTTTCGATGCGTTCCTTACCGTCGGCAATGAACGTGCGAATCATGGTGGTGTTGGTGTCCACCGCCTTCTGCACGCGATCCGCAATGGAGGGGCCCTTCGGCTTGGGGAGCATGTCCTGGCCTGCCGCCTGCTGCTGTAGTTCGCGTCCGGCGGACATGAGGCGTTCGCTCTGTTCTTTCATCGCACGGGATGCGGTGGTGCTGCGCGGTTGAACCTTCAGGTGTCCGTGGTCGTCTTCGCCGGCGAGTACCTGGCGCATGAGCATGATTTCTGCGTCCAGGTGCGCGCCGAAGAGAAGCATATTGTTCATAATCCAGATGAACAGCAACATCACAATCACACCACCAATGAGGCCGTAGGTGGCGTTGTACTTGCTGAAGTTGTTGGCGTAGAGGGTGAATCCGAAACCGCCCAGGCCCATGCCGAAGAGGGCCAGCGCCGCACCGGGGGAGAGTTTCCACTGTTTGAAGCGGCGCACGTTCGGGGTGGCGGCGTACAGCAGGGTGATGAGCCCGATTGCCATGAACAGGATGAGGACCCAGCGGCCGTTGAGCCAGATGAGCTTGATGAGCTCCATATTGACGGTTTCGGGTACGTACTGACCGACCATGTCCAGGACGGTTACGCCCAGCAGCATCATGAGCATCATGAGTACCACGAGGATGATGAGCACGGCGGTGACGAACACGTTGATGGGTTTGAGTATCCAGCCGGGGCGGCCTTCACGCACGTTGTAGACCGTGTTGAGAGCTCGGCCGAAGGATCCGGTGTACCCGGAGGCGGACCAGAGCGCACTGAGGATACCGGTCAACAGCACCAGGCCTGCGCCATGGTCGCCGGTAATCTGCTTGATGGGGTCTTCCATAATGGCGTACATCTGGGCGGGCGCGTTGTCTTTGAGGAAGGCGAGGATGACGGCGGCGCTTTCCTCACCGTGACCGAATACGCCCAGTAGGGAGACGATCGCCAGCAGGGCGGGGAAGATGGACAGCACGGTGAAGTAGGTGAGTGCTGCCGCCATGTCGGTGCCGCCGTTTGCGCCGAATTTGTAGATGGCACGGCGCAGAATGTAGAGGATGCTGCCCTTGGGGAAGTCGCGCAGTTTCACGCTTGCGTACTTGGGGGCTGCGGGCTTCTTCTTACGGGAGAAGAGTCCGCGTCGAGCTCCGGCGGATACCTGGGTTGAGGAGGTGTCCGTGGAAGAGCCGGTGTGTGCAGCCAATGGGGCTCCTTGAATGAGTGGGGTGTACACAGTGGTGCGCCTATGAGCTTCAGCGTGTGGGCGCACAGAAGGGGCGAGGAGAACAATGAGCTGTCCTTCCCGCCCCTGCGGTGACATTATAGGGTTTTCTAACCCTCCCGCATTTTTCTGCGAGTGCAGATAGCTGACCTGTCGGTCAGTTAGAGAGGGTAACCGCCCCGAAAAGCCTCAAAAAGGCTTGTCAGCTAGGGTATAAAGCTACCTGCTGAGCCTAACTGAAAACTAGTTGTGAATACCCAGAACCTTAGCGGTGTGAGCCATCAGCTCATCAGCCAGATCCGGGTTGTCGTTGAGCTTCACGCCGTAACCGGGGATAAGCTCCTTCAGGCGAGGCTCCCAACCGGCAATCTTGGAGGGGAAGCACTTAGCCAGCAGGTTCAGCATAATCGGAGCCGCGGTGGAAGCACCGGGGGATGCACCCAGCAGAGCCGCGATAGAGCCGTCCGCTGCGGAGACAACCTCGGTACCGAACTGCAGGATGCCGCCCTTCTTCGCGTCCCTCTTCATGATCTGGACGCGCTGACCAGCCTCGATGAGCTCCCACTCGCCGCCGTCAGCCTCGGGGTAGTACTGGTGCAGGGTCTCCAGGCGAGCGTTCTTGTCCTTGACCAGCTCGGAGAGCAGGTACTTGACAAGGGAGAAGTTATCCAGACCTGCACGGGTCATGGGGTACAGGTTGTGCAGGCGCAGGGACTTCGGCAGATCTAGCACGGAACCCTGCTTCAAGAAGTTTGTCTTGAAACCGGCGTAGGGGCCGAAGAGCAGAGCACGCTTGCCGTCCACGTAGCGGGTGTCCAGGTGGGGAACAGACATGGGAGGTGCACCCACCGAAGCCTGACCGTACACCTTAGCGTTGTGCTGGTTTGCGGTTGCCTCGTGGGTGTTGCGCAGGAACAGGCCGGAGACGGGGAAGCCGCCGTAGCCCTTACCCTCTTCAATGCCGGACTTCTGCAACAGGTGCAGGGCGCCACCGCCGGCACCGAGGAACACGAACTTCGCGTTGATGCTCAGAGGCTCATCCTTGTTGATGCGGTTAATCGCCTCAACCTGCCAGGAACCGTTCGATTCGCGGTTCAGGTTGGTGACCTGGTAGCCGTAGCGAACCTCAACACCCTTGGTCTGCAGGTAATCGACCAGCTGCTCGGTGAGGGAGCCGAAGTTCACGTCGGTACCTTCGGGGGACCAGGTTGCAGCCATCGGCTCGTTACCCTTGCGGCCCTTGACGGTCAGCGGTGCCCATTCGCCAATCTTCTCGCGGTCATTGGAGAACTGCATACGCTCGAAGAGCTTCTCCTTGCGGAAAGAATCGTAGCGCGCAGCCAGGTACTTGGAGTGGTCTTCGCCGAAGACCAGGGACATGTGGGGGACCGGGTTGATGAAGCTGGTGTCAGTCAGAATATTCTTCTCAGTCAGGGAAGCCCAGAACTGGCGGGAAACCTGGAACTGCTCGTTAATGTTCAGCGCCTTGGCAGCGGAGACAGTACCGTCGGGACCAGCGGGGGCGTAGTTGAGCTCGCACAGTGCCGAGTGGCCGGTACCTGCGTTATTCCAGGGGTTGGAGGATTCCTGAGCAACCTTGTCGAGGCGTTCGAGCAGGATAATATTCCAGGTCGGTTCGAGCTCCTTGAGGAACACGCCGAGGGTGGCGCTCATGATGCCGCCGCCGACCAGGACGACGTCGGTTCGTTCAGTACGTGCTACCACTGAGTTCTCCCTTAGGGTGAGGGTGCCCATCCTCGGGCACAATGACTGTGGGGTACATCATCTAGCCTACTCCTTTTAGCGGGGGAGGCATAGCTAGAATCAGCAAATAACAGGAGAGTGTTGCAGTTCACATGTTAGCTTCCCTGGAGGGTAAAAACCCTCCAGAGCACGCCAAACATGCGCACAATGCAACACTCAAACCTGAACTGCCTACAACTTACGCAGTTTTCCAAACAGCTCAATCGCATTCTGCTCCGTCTGATAGCCCTGAACCTCACGGCTCACCGCCACCTTAGACGTCACATTCAGCAACGGAACCGCCGGCATGAACTGACCCAGCTGAGACACAACCTTCGCGTACAGCTCACGCTGCGAATCCACCGAATCGGCAGAGTCCGCGGTACGAATCGCCTCCAAAATCTCAGTAAAACGAGGCGACGGCGCCACCGCCACAGCAGTAGGCGACGGCGAAGGCGACGCCGACGGGCTCGGCGAAGCAGAAGCCTCCTCCTCAGGCATCAACGGGTCCGGCGAATAACTCGGCTGCGGGCTCGGAGTCGCAGAAATCCGCACATTCGAATTCGCACCACCCGACGACGGCACATCAGAACTCTTCTTCGTCAAACCAGTCGTCATATCCGACGGCGCATTAGCAATCAACGAACGCACCTGATGCTCAGCAATCAGCGGCGCCAACACCGGACCAAAGAACGCATACGGGTCACGGTACATGCCGTAGAAACCCGCCAAGGTAATACCGCGCTCAGAAGAAACCTCACGGCTCTTCGACAGATACTCAGACCACGGCAGAGGCACCGGCTTAATATTCAGGCCCACCTCAATCAGCGAAGCCACCATCTCCGAATACACCTTCTGCGGAGTATCCATCCACGGCAGAGACACATCAGCAGGGTAGTAGCACTCAATCACCTGATTGTCGTACCCAGCCGTCGCCAACAGCGAGCGCGCCATATCCTGATTACGGTCCGTGTAATCCTTCGCGTCATCAGCCTTAATGCGGAACGACGGCGAAATCAGCGTCTGCGCATCCGAAGTGCCCTGTGGGTAATACTGACGCAACGCACCACGATCCACAGCATGCGAAATAGCGCGACGCACCGAAATATTCTTCAACACCGGATGCGCCGTATTCAAACCCAAATACACCAGCGAGAACGGGTCACGGCCCGGCGTCTGATAACCATCACGCGCCAACTGACCCAGATCAGACGAATTCACCTGATCACACGCATCAATATGACCCTCCATCAGCGCAAAATAACGCTTATCCGACGAAGTGAGAGTCGAAATCTGAATCTCATCCAGCTCAGGTGCCTGACCATCAAAATGGGTATTCTTCAGCAAGCGAACCGTGCCGGCCTCGAACGACTCCACACGGAACGCACCCGTACCCACCGGGTTACCCGTCAGCTTCTGGTCAGAACCAAACAGCGACGGGTCAATAATGCCGAACGCCTGCTGCGTCAAAATACGCGGGAACGCCAACGAAGGACGCGACAGCGTCACCACCACAGAGTTATCCTTCGCCACCACCGACGAAACCAGCGGCAAGAATGACTGCACAGCAGACGACTGAGCATCCGCCTTCTTGCCGGTCTTCTTATCATCCGGCTGAGTAGCAGCATGAGCACCCGCAGAAGCCGAGGCAGAAGCAGAAGCGCTCGGGGTCGCAGTCTCAGAAGCAGTAGCGGAAGCAGATGGGGAGGCGCTCGCAGAAGCACTTGCAGAAACACTAGCGGTAGCCCCCGGGGTCGCCGCGCCCGACGGCGACGCCTGAACAGGCGCAGGCTCCACCGCAGAAGGATCAATAGAACCCGGCTTCGGCACACCAAAACCCCACGCAAACAAAGGCTGAGCAGGCACCGCCAAAGCAGCAGTACCCTCACCCGTAGCCAACGCCTGCCACCTCTGGAAATTCTGCACCACAGCATCCGCAGACAACGCAACGCCACTACTAAAATGCGCCTCACGCAACACAAACGTATGCGTCAAACGGTCATCAGAAACCGTCCACGCACTACACAACGAATCCTGAACCTCAGGATCACCCGTGTAATGATTCGCCACCAACAACGTCTGCAAAACCTGCGCCGTCACCTGATACGTACTCGCCACAGGAAACAACGTCGGATCCAAACCCAACGGAGCAGCACCCTGCGCAAAACGGAACACACGACGCGCATCAGCAGACGAAGCGCTCGCACTCGCCGAAGAACCAGCAGAAGACTGACCAGAACACGCAGAAAGCGCTAAACCAGCACTAAAAAGCGCGCCAAAACGCAAAACGGTGCGTCGACTCAAGCCACTCGAGCCGGCAGTGGCTCGCAGCAGCGCATCAGAATTGCCAACAGCTGACGATGCATGAGGCTGATGCTGCACGGGAGGGTCCTCTCTTCCGTCGCGGATGCTTATCTCTCAGGATAGCGGTTCAACACTCATCCGGGCGAGATACATACAAGAGGACCCGCCGCCACGACAACCGTGACGGCGGGTCCAATGTAAATGTGTGCGTGCGCGAGGGGGGACTTGAACCCCCACGCCATAAGGCACAGGAACCTAAATCCTGCGTGTCTGCCAATTTCACCACTCGCGCGCAGTGTCACCCCACATCCGAAGATGCATGCGTCTGAGGCAACAAAAAATTAGTGTACACGAGGAATCAGGGTTCGCCAAGCCTTAAAAGAAGCCCCCATAGGGCTAAAAACCAGCAAACACGCCGAACAACAACCCCCTCAGGAAGCAGTCGAACGGCAATCAGCAAACCCTAAAAAGCACGACCCTACTTCGGGTCAATACCCAAATCACGACGCAACTTAGCCACATGACCCGTCGCACGCACATTGTACTGAGCCACAGAAATAACACCCTGCTCATCAATCACAAACGTCGAACGAATCAGACCCTCATACACCTTGCCGTAATTCTTCTTCTCACCCCACGCACCATACGCCTCAGCCACAGCATGATCAGCATCAGACAGCAGCGGGAACGTCAACGACTCCTTCTCCACAAAACGGCCAATAGCCGCCGGCGAATCCGGAGAAACACCCAACACCACGTAACCCAGCGACTTCAACGACGCCAAATTATCGCGGAAATCGCACGCCTCCTTCGTGCAACCCGGAGTCGAAGCCTTCGGGTAGAAGTACAGAATGACCTTGCTACCCGCATAATCGCTCAGGCTGTGCTCCTTACCCGACGCATCAGAAAGGGTAAATGCAGGCGCCGGAGTACCCGGCTCAAGACGAACACTCATCAATAACTCCTCAAACAACAAAACTAGGGGAGGGGCGGATGCGCCCCGTGCAATACACACAGTCTAGTGTCCCACACACCCCACCCAAACAATGTGTCCAGGCTCACCCTGTTTCAACTTGCGCACAGCACAAAAAACCGCGTATAGTATTTTTCTGTTGCAAGGGAAACCTTGAAAAACAAATAAGCGCCTCTAGCTCAATTGGCAGAGCAATTGACTCTTAATCAATGGGTTCTGGGTTCGAGTCCCAGGGGGCGCACTTCAAAGAAAATCCCGCTGATTCCTCGGAATCGGCGGGATTTTTGCGTTCCCTGAATTTTATGGTTCTTTTGGCTCGAGGTGCATATTATCCTCTTTGCTCCTGCAGGGGACCCGTCCTCGCAGAGCTCGGACACCCTGATGTCGCGGCAGAGGATATATGCACCTCTGCGTGTATCGGTATTCGGGGTGCGCTGAGGTCCCGCCGGGGTTGCGGTAGATTCGCGGTGGTTTTGTGTGCGCCCCGTGCCTAGCGAACTGGCGCGGGGGAGGCTGTCGCCTTTTAGCCTGTTGCTTGGTGGCTTGGCGTTTTGCGTGTGGGGCGGGGGAGGCTGTCGCGTTTTGGTGTGTTGCCTGGTGGTTGGGTGTGGGTACAGGAAAGCCCGCCACCGTCACAAGACAGTAGCGGGCAATCACCTCAAAAAGTCTTAGCTACAGGACCGGCCAAATCCGCGTCACAAACTCACGGAAATCCTCAACATCCTTACCCTGCTCCAGCAGACCAGTGCCAAAACGAGTCGCAACCTCAGCATTATCCTCAAACGACAAATAAAACGAGCTGCCATTCACCGACTCAATCGTCACCGCATCATCACCCACACGGTAAGCATGCAGTGCATTCGTATTATCAATCGTCGTAGCCGTACCCGCAGGCGTCAACGCAGGCAAATTCACCGGAGCAATAATCACCTCATCCGGCGCATCCTGATAACCCACAATAAAATGCTGCTGATCAGGATACTGGTGCAACGCCAAATCAGGATTACGGTAAACCGCGCGGCCCGTCGCATACACCAAATTGTATGCACCGTAATTAATAATCTGCTCGTCAAAAACCGGGTGCAGAACCCGAATCAGTTCCTCACCCGTCAAAAACTCGCTACTCTCAACAGAGTTACGGGGGTCAACAACCTCTGCGTACTTACTTGCTTCGGTCAGCTCATCAGCGACCGTGATAATCGGTTCGGTCATAGCTTCAGTCTACCGGGGCAACCAACGAAGGTCACGAGTATTCGCACATATTACGCGCCATGACGTCCAAAAATGCGAGTTTTTCTCACCTGTTCAAATGAGCGCCCAAGAGTGCACACACGCGCACAAGGTGTCCACATCATGAAAGAAAGTATTCGACCTGCGCCTTTATGAACAAAAACGGGTGTGTTGCCCGACAGAGATTTGACTCACCCCCTCTCGGGGCGCACCATAGAAGGGTGAAGACAGCAATGTTCCAGCGAATTCTAAACCTTGTCGACGTCGCCTAGGGCGAGTGGCAGGGTCTATTCACTGCGACTGAGCGCCCCTACCGCTACCACCAACAGCGAGGGGCATTTTTTATAGCTTGGTACCCCCGGGCATAGGATGCGTGAGAATCACACAAACCCCACGCAGAACATTGAGTACAACGAAGAACCATTAAGACACGAGGCATTTCCATGACCATGGGATTTTCCACTTCTGATGACGCGGCAAACGCTCCCGCAGAACGCATGACCGGTTCTCAGGCAATCGTCCGCACCCTCGAAGACCTGGGTGTGACTGACGTATTCGGCCTGCCTGGTGGAGCTATTCTGCCGACCTATGACCCCCTGTACGACTCCAAGAAGGTCCGCCACATCCTGGTCCGCCACGAGCAGGGCGCAGGCCACGCAGCCCAGGGCTACGCAGTGTCCAGCGGCAAGACCGGCGTGTGCATCGCAACCTCCGGCCCCGGCGCAACCAACCTGCTGACCGCAATCGCAGACGCAAACATGGACTCCGTCCCCCTCGTCGCAATCACCGGCCAGGTGTCCACCGCACTGCTCGGCTCCGACGCATTCCAGGAAGCCGACATCGTCGGCATGGCAATGCCCATCTCCAAGCACTCCTTCATGATCACCGACCCGCAGGACATCCCCCGCGCACTGGCTGCAGCATTCCACATTGCATCCACCGGCCGCCCCGGCCCCGTGCTCGTGGACGTCACCAAGGACGCACAGGTCGGCATGATGGAATACCGCGGCATCCCCGAAGACCTCGAACTGCGCGGCTACACCCCCGTCACCCGCGGCCACTCCAAGCAGATCCACGAAGCTGCAAAGTTCATCACCGAGTCCAAGCGCCCCGTCTTCTACGTGGGCGGTGGCCTGGTGCGCTCCGGTGCCTCCGAAGAGTTCCACAAGCTGGCTAAGCTCATCGGCGCACCCGTCGTCACCACCCTGAACGCAATCGGCGCGTTCCCGGACTCCGACCCGCAGAACCTCGGCATGCCCGGTATGCACGGCACCGTCCCCGCCGTCGCCGCAATGCAGAAGTCTGACCTGCTCATCACCCTCGGCGCACGCTTCGACGACCGCGTCACCGGCAAGCTCGACTCCTTCGCACCCGAGGCTAAGGTCATCCACATCGACGTTGACCCGGCAGAAATCTCGAAGATCCGCTTCGCAGACGTGCCGATCGTCGGCGACCTCAAGTACGTACTGCCCGAGCTGACCGACCTGCTCTCCACCGAGTTCGCACAGCAGCTGCCGAACCTCACCGAATGGTGGAACGAGCTCAACGTCATCCGCAAGGATTACCCGCTCGGCTACGAGAAGCCCAACGACGGCCTCGGTTCCCCCGAGTACGTTCTCGAGCGCATCAGCGCCCTCACCGGCCCCGACGCATACTACGTCACCGGCGTTGGCCAGCACCAGATGTGGGGTGCACACTACATCCAGCAGGAAAGCCCCCGCCACTTCGTCAGCTCCGCAGGCCTGGGCACCATGGGCTACGGCGTTCCCGCCGGCATGGGTGCAAAGGTCGCACACCCCGACTCCACCGTGTGGATCATCGACGGTGACGGCTGCTTCCAGATGACCAACCAGGAACTGGTCACCTGCGCACAGAACAACATCCCCGTCAAGGTTGCCATCATCAACAACTCCTCCCTCGGCATGGTGCGCCAGTGGCAGACTCTGTTCTACAACGAGCGCTACTCCAACACCGACCTGAAGGACGGCCACGGCACCGTACGCATCCCCGACTTCGTCAAGCTCGGCGAAGCATACGGCTGTGCAACCTTCCGCTGCGAACGCGACGAAGACGTGGACGCAACCATCAAGGCTGCCCTCGAAATCAACGACCGCCCCGTGGTCATTGACTTCACCGTCAGCCCCCACGCCCTGGTCTGGCCCATGGTCCCGGCAGGCGTATCTAATGACAAGATTTGGATTGCGAAGAACACTTCGCCCGAGTTCGATCGTGAGGGAGAGAACTAATGTCTCAGCACACTCTGTCCGTTCTGGTAGAAGATAAGCCGGGCGTTCTCACCCGCGTCTCCGGTCTGTTCTCCCGCCGACTGTTCAACATCCTCTCCCTGGCTGTGGGCCCCACCGAAAACCCCGGTGTTTCCCGCATCACCGTCGTGACCGAGGGTGACGCTCACACCATCGAGCAGATTACTAAGCAGCTGAACAAGCTTGTTCACGTGCTGAAGGTCGTCGAGCTTCCCGCAGACTCCTCCACCCAGCGTGGTCACATCCTGATTAAGGTCAAGGCCGACGCAGTTGCTCGCCTGCAGATCGTTCAGGCAGCTGACCTGTTCCGCGCATCCGTGATTGACGTTTCCCCCGAGTCTGTTGTCATCGAGGCAACCGGTTCTGAGGAGAAGCTCAACGCACTGCTGGATGTTCTGGAGCCTTACGGTGTTCGCGAAATCGTTCGCGCCGGCACCATCGGCCTGGCACGTGGCCCCCGCGCTATGAGCGAGCGCATCTAACACCCACCAGGGTGCCACACCAACCCCGCACCAGCGGGAAATAGCGTCGGGTATCGCACCGCTACAACCGGGAAAACCGGTAGCGATGCGATACCCGACCCTATGGGCTCACAGACCTTCCGGATACTTCAGATGCTGAGAAGTAATCTCGACAGCCCGCAACTAAACAGCTATCAAGTAGAATAGTGAATGTTGAGCCCAGCCTGGGCCGCATATCAAACTTACTGAGGAGAAGAAATGGCAGCAACCATTTTCTACAACGACGACGCAGACCTCTCCCTGATCCAGGGCCGCACCGTAGCAGTTATCGGTTACGGCTCCCAGGGCCACGCACACGCACTGAACCTGCGTGACTCCGGCGTGAAGGTCATCGTCGGTCTGTCCGAGGGCTCCAAGTCCCGTGCCAAGGCTGAGGCAGAAGGCCTGCGCGTCGCAACCGTTGCAGAAGCAGCAGCAGAAGCAGACGTCATCATGATCCTGACCCCGGACCAGGTCCAGGCAAAGGTCTACGCAGAGAGCATCGAGCCGAACCTCAAGCCCGGCAACGCACTGTTCTTCGCACACGGCTTCAACATCCGCTTCGGCTACATCACCGCACCCGAGGGTGTCGACGTGGCAATGGTCGCCCCCAAGGGCCCCGGCCACACCGTCCGCCGCGAATACGAAGCAGGCCGCGGCGTTCCCGCCCTGGTTGCAGTCGAGAAGGACGCATCCGGCGAAGCACTCGCACTGGCACTGTCCTACGCAAAGGCACTGGGCGCAACCCGTGCAGGCGTCATCAAGACCACCTTCACCGAAGAGACCGAATCCGACCTGTTCGGCGAGCAGGCAGTCCTCTGCGGCTCCACCTCCCAGCTCGTCCAGTACGGCTTCGAGGTCCTCACCGAAGCAGGCTACCAGCCCGAAATCGCATACTTCGAGGTCCTGCACGAGCTCAAGCTCATCGTTGACCTGATGATCGAAGGCGGCATCGCTAAGCAGCGTTGGTCCATCTCCGACACCGCAGAGTACGGCGACTACGTCTCCGGCCCCCGCGTGATCTCCCCCGAGGTCAAGGAAAACATGAAGGCTGTCCTGGCAGACATCCAGAACGGCAACTTCGCAAAGCGCTTCATGGAAGACCAGGCTGCAGGCGCACCCGAGTTCAAGGAACTGCGCGCAAAGGGCGAGGCACACCCCATCGAGGCAACCGGCCGCAAGCTGCGCGAGCTGTTCTCCTGGAACACCGCTAACGACGACTACACCGAAGGTTCCGTCGCTCGCTAAGCTGTAGCTCAGCAATAGCTTTCTAAGAATCCGGCGCACCACCCACACCCCGCTACAGGGGAGGGGTGGGGTGCCGGATTTCTGTCTAACGAGAGCCTGCTAAAACCCCAAAACAAGGGGTGTGATGCAGTTCATGCTCGCTCGAGTTGCGGGTGCCCGCAGAATGCCGTATAGTATTTACTTGTTGCAGGGGAAGCCCTGAAAAACAAATAAGCGCCTCTAGCTCAATTGGCAGAGCAATTGACTCTTAATCAATGGGTTCTGGGTTCGAGTCCCAGGGGGCGCACTTCAAAGAAAATCCCGCTGATTCTTCGGAATCGGCGGGATTTTTGCGTTCCCCTTGAAATACGGTTTTGTAGTGCGAGGTGCATATATCCTCTTTGCTCCTGCAGGGGACCCGTCCTCGCAGAGCTCGGACACCCTGATGTCGCGGCAGAGGATATATGCACCTCTGTGTGTATCGGTATTCGGGGTACGCTGCGGTCCCGCCGGTTCGTTGGGGTGCGCGGTGGTTTCGTGTGCGCCCCGTGCCTAGCGAACTGGGGCGGGGGGAGGCTGTCGCGGTTTAGCGTGTTGCCTGGTGGCTTGGCGTTTTGCGTGTGGGGCGGGGGAGGCTGTCGCGGTTTAGCGTGTTGCCTGGTGGCTGGATGTTTGGGCTGGTGCGCCGTGTTTTCCGGAAGCGCCCTCAGGGTGTCACACGGACGCTCTCCGCAGCGAAGCAAGGAGGGGCGGAGCGTCCGGGTGACGGGTGCCCCTGCGTAGGCGCGGAGGAAACATGCGGCGTGGCAGCCTCCACCCACACGCAATGAGCTACCGCGTATCAGAGTGTAACCCCGGTGAGAGCCTAGCCTAAGACTGCGGTAAACTGAAAGTTATGACTGCAACTCCGTTCTACATCACCACCGCCATCTCCTACCCCAATGGCAACCCGCACATCGGCCACGCCTACGAAACCATCGCCGCCGACGTGCTGGCCCGCTTCAAGCGCCTCGACGGCTTCGACGTGCGCTTCATGACCGGCACCGACGAGCACGGCCAGAAGATGCAGACCACCGCAGAGAAGCTCGGCAAAACCGCCAAGGAACTCGCCGACGAGAACTCCGCACGCTTCAAAGCAATGAACGACGCGCTGAACATCAGCTACGATCGCTTCATCCGCACCACCGACCCCGACCACTATGTCGCATCCCAGGCCATCTGGAAGCGCATGGAAGAAAACGGCGACATCTACCTCGACAAGTACGCCGGCTGGTACTCCGTCCGCGACGAAGCCTACTACGCAGAAGACGAAACCGAAGTCCGCGACGGCCAGCGCTACGCCATCACCACCGGCACCGAAGTCGAATGGACCGAAGAAGAATCCTACTTCTTCCGCCTCTCCAAGTACGGCGACAAGCTCCTCGAACTCTACGCCAACGAAGGCTACGTCTACCCCGAATCCCGCCGCAACGAACTCATCTCCTTCGTCAAGGGCGGCCTCAACGACCTGTCCATCTCCCGCACCACCTTCGACTGGGGCGTACCCGTACCCGGCAACGACAAGCACGTCATGTACGTGTGGGTCGACGCCCTCACCAACTACCTGACTGGCCTCGGCTACCCCGACACCAACAACGAGCTGTTCACCAAGTACTGGCCCGCCGACCTGCACCTCATCGGCAAGGACATCACCCGATTCCACTCCATCTACTGGCCCGCATTCCTGTGGTCCGCCGGAATCGAACTGCCCAAGCGCGTCTTCGGCCACGGCTTCCTGCTCGTCAACGGCGAGAAGATGTCCAAGTCCGTCGGTAACGTCGTCGACCCCGCAAACCTCGTCGACGCATTCGGCCTCGACGCCGTCCGCTTCTTCCTCATGCGTGAAGTGTCCTTCGGCCAGGACGGCTCCTACTCCGAAGAGTCCATCATCAACCGCATCAACTCCGACCTGGCAAACAACCTCGGCAACCTCGCCCAGCGTTCCCTGTCCATGGTCGCCAAGAACTGCGGCGGCGCTGTGCCCGAGCACGGCGAATTCACCGAGGCCGACCGCAAGATCCTCGACCAGGCGGCTGCCCTCTACGAGCCCGTCCGTGCAGACTTCGACGAGCAGGCATTCCACCGCGCTTTGGAACGCATCTGGACCGTTCTCGCAGACACCAACGCCTACTTCGCAGAACAGGAACCCTGGACCCTGCGCAAGAACGGCGAACTCGACCGCATGAACACCGTGCTGTACGTAACCCTCGAGGTCGTACGCCAGGTTGCCCTGCTGCTGCAGCCCGTCATGCCCGACGCAACCGCCAAGCTGCTGACCCTGCTCGGCGTACCCGAAGGCGACGCACGCCAGTTCGCAGCCCTCGGCACCGCACTCGTGCCCGGTACCGAACTGCCCGCACCCGCACCGGTGTTCCCCCGCTACGAAGCACCCAAGGCATAACAGCCCTACTGCTTCTGCAATAGCGAATAGCTGAGATAGCCCCCGGCTTCCCCACCCCAGATGGGGGAGGAGCCGGGGGCTTTTCGCATACATATATAGGCGCGGGCAGAGATGGGGGGGGGGGGGTACAGGGCAGGGATGGGGGGAACAGAGAGAGGACGTAGGTTGAGCCGCCACTCATCCTTAAGGATGAGGTCTGCACCCCGCCCAGCCCGCCTCAGGCTCACCTCAGCCCGTGGAATGAGTGGGGAATCTTCGCATCCGCAGGGCAAGAGCCGGTGAACACCTACCAAAATCAACCTGGAGGATGATAAAAACACCGTAGTCAGCGCCACATTGCGTGAAATAATTGAACTATGACTACGACAACTCATCACGCCCAGGCGGCGCAGCCTGCCGTCTCCGCACGAAACCTTTCCAAAACCTACGGCATCGGTGAAGCCACCGTCCACGCCCTCAACAACGTCTCCGTCGACTTTGAGCAGGGCAAGTTCACCGCAATCATGGGCCCCTCAGGCTCGGGTAAGTCCACGCTGATGCAGACCATCGCAACCCTGGACACCCCCGACCCGAACCCCGCCACCTCGATTCGTATTGGCGGTGTGGAGCTCTTCGGTCTGAAGGACAACGCCCTCACCGAATTCCGCCGCGAACACATCGGCTTCATCTTCCAGGCGTTCAACCTGGTGCCCACCCTCACCGCGGGCCAGAACATTGACCTGCCCCTGGGCCTTGCCGGTAAGAAGCCCGACCCGCAGTGGCGCGACTACCTGGTCAAGACCCTCGGCCTGGAAACCCGCCTCAACCACCGCCCCGAACAGCTCTCCGGCGGTCAGCAGCAGCGCGTCGCCATCGTGCGTGCACTGCTCGCACGCCCCGAAGTGGTCTTCGCTGACGAACCCACCGGTAACCTCGACTCCAACTCCGGTGCCGAGGTGCTGCGCCTGCTGCGTGCCGCCGCAACCGACCACGCACAGACCATCCTCATGGTCACCCACGACGCAAACGCCGCCTCCTACGCAGACCGTGTGGTCTTCATCAAGGACGGCATGGTCGCCGGCGAAATGATCGAACCCACTTACGACGCCGTCCTCGGCGCAATGGCACAGCTGGAAGGTCGATAAGCCGTGGCAACCACACTGAACACGGTGGCGCGCTCCAACCTGCGCGCCTCCAAAGGAAAATACGTTCTTACGGGCATAGGCATCGCGATCTCCTCCTTCTTCATCGCAGCCATTATGATGCTCACCAACTCGCTGCAGGCGACCGTCAACTCCTCCGTTGGTGACGTGCTCTCCCGCGCCGAGGCGGTCGTCGCCTCCGCCGCTACCACCTACGATGGCAAAGACAGCACCTCCGTCTATCTGACTCGCGACCAGATTCAGAAGGTAGAGCAGAGCGACCTGCTCTCCGGCTACTGGGTGCAGTACGCCGTCACGGGTTCGATCGGTACCGGCGACCAGAAAACCCCCGTGCAGTACAACCAGCTGCCCGCCGACTCGAGCCTCTTCCCGTACAAGGTGCAGGGCAAAATCCCCAGTAGCGACCACGAAATCATGGTCTCCACCTACTTCGCGAAGAAGCATAACCTCTCGCTGAACGGCAAGGTCACCAGCACCGACGTTGTGGAATCCGTCAGCGCCCCCGGCACCACTAAGACCGCCGAATACACCGTCGTCGGTCTGTTCGACCCTGGCTTTGAAGGTTCCACCACCAACCAGGCTGTCTTTATTGGCGGTACCAGCCTCGGCGAAGCTACGCTGAAAGCAGCCGAAACCGAAAACAAGACTTCCGCCGCCGGTTACCGAAACATGGCTGGCGCGAACCTCATCTACCTCAAGTTCAAGGACGGCGTAACCGACGCCAAGCTCAAGAGCCTGCAGGACTCCCTGAGCAGCGGCGACAGCAAGAACGACCCGCGCGTTATGACCGGTCAGAAGCTGCTGGAGGACTACCAGAAGAGCATCTCCACGGTCTTCACCTCCATTAGCGTGGTCCTTGGCGCCTTCGCAGCGCTGGCTCTGCTGGTCTCCTCGTTCGTCATCTCCAACACCTTCGCGGTGCTGGTCGGCCAGCGCATCCGTGAACTGGCTCTGCTGCGCACCCTCGGTGCCCGCGGCGGCTCCCTCGTACGGATGCTACTCATCGAATCGGTTACCGTGGGCGTAGTGTTCTCCCTCATCGGTGCGCTGCTGACCTACCCGGTTGGCGCGCTGGTTGGTGCGAACCTGACCACCATCATGATTTCGTACTCGATTACCCCGATCCTGGTGAGTGTGCTCCTCTGCACCATCGTGACGGTTCTGGCGTCGCTCTCCCCGGCACGAAGCGCCCTGCGCATCTCGCCCATTAGCGCGATGAGCGAGCACACCAACCGCGAAGTCGGCAAGCACGGCAAGATCGGCCCCATCATCGGTGCCCTCTTCGCCATCGGTGGCGTTGCCGCCGTCGTGACTGCACTCGATAAGGCAACCAGCACCGAACGTGACGGTAACTCCGCAATCTTCCTCGGCATGCTCGCCGCACTGCTGCTCGGTATCGCGGTCTTCCTCATCACCCCGCTGGTGCTACCCCCGCTGGTACGTGCCCTCGGCGCGGTCACCCGCACCCAGACCGGCAAGCTCGCGCTCGCCAACGCACTGCGTTCGCCCAAGCGCACCGTCTCCACCGGCCGCGCCGTGCTCGTCGGCACCCTGGTCGTGTCGACTGTGCTGACCGGCTACACGGTGCTGAGCGCATCGTTCGTCAAGGCTTTGGATCAGCAGTACCCGATTTCTGCGCAGACGACCTACCACCCGTTTGGGCACAACGAGGCAGCCTCCACCGTGACTAAGGCGGAAGAGATTGCATCTAAGGCCAAGGGTATTAAGAACGTAGAAGCGTCCGCCGTTGGTTACGCCGGTGGTGTGGTCGACTACACTACCGAGTACGAGGGCCAGAGCGTCAAGCAGAACGCTAACCTGGTGGCGTTGAGCTCCTCCGACATGAAGGCAATCCTGCCGGACGAAAACTCGAACCTTGCCGACGACACCGTACTCGTGCCGCAGGGACTCTGGAAGTCCGCCGGTCTGAACGAGTCCAGCCGCCTGAAGGCACACGGCCCGCTCGGCGAAGTGGAACTCAAGCCCGTCAAGTCCGTAACCAAGCAGCACCTGATGATCGTCAACCCGACCACCGCCGCTAAGCTGCAGGACGCCAAGAACCCGCAGGAAGTTCCCAACCCCGCCGCTGAAGAAGCCGAGAAGCGTATGCAGGAGGCAATCGCCAGCGGCGACCAGGAAGCTCAGGCAAAGGCAGCTCGCCTGACTGTCACCAGCCAGGCAACCGGTAACGGCACCGTCATTCTGGTGCGTGCCGCATCCCCGCTGACCAGCAGTGAAAGCTCAACTCTGCAGACTGAGCTGAACCGAATCAGCCCGGACAACTCCTTCAACGGTGGCCTGCAGGAACGTCAGACCTTTGACCAGCTGCTGACCGTCATGCTGACCTTCACCCTGGTGATGCTCATGCTTGCAGTGGTCATCTCCATCATTGGTGTGGCGAACACGATGACCCTCTCGGTCAACGAACGCCGCCGCGAGAACGCGATGCTCCGCTCGCTGGGCCTGTCCCGCAAGCAGCTGCGCCGCATGATTTCCATTGAGGCGATCCTGATTACGCTCGCCGCAGTGGTGCTCGGCATGATTGCCGGTACAGTCATCGGCACGGTCTCCGCGAAGATCGTGATGGCTTCCACGAGCTCCAGCGCCCCGCTCGTGCTTGATCTGCCGTACGTCTGGTACGTGGTTATCCTCGTTGTGGGTGTGCTCGCCGCGATGCTCGCTTCGGCTCTGCCGGCGGCTCGTTCGGCTCGCATGTCCCCGGTTGAGGGCATGCGCGGCTAACCCGCTGTACCTGGCATAGTCACAGTACCCGGCGAACCCGGATACTCGGCGTGAGAAAGCCCCGGAGGGTGCCCCTGATAAGGAGGCGCCCGCCGGGGCTTCACTGCGTCCTCTATTCTGTTGTGCCCTATATATTTCTGCTGCGCTTGGTTTGTGCCCTCAGATTCTTGGAGCTGACCTGTCATCTGGCTTTGCGCGTATGATGGGTGTATGAGCACTAGCCACCCCAATCTGCGTCGCGGGTACACGCTACCCCATGAAGCGGAGGTCCTTCAGATCCTCCGTGACGCTGGTGTGCGCCGTGCCCGACTCTTCGGTAGCGCTGCCCGCGGTGAGCTGACCGAAACCAGCGACCTGGATTTTTTGGTGCAGATGCCGGGTGTAGCCCCTTTTGACGAGTTCATGCAGATGGTGGACGCTCAGCACCGTATTGAACAGCTGACCGGCCGTAGCGTTGATATGGTTACCCAGTTGCGCCCCCGCATCTACGCGGAGGCTGAACCGGACATGGTGGAGCTACCGCTATAAGAAGTTGCCTGAGCTGATGAGTGACTTTGAGCGAATCATCGACGAGATACAAGAAACCACTTAACTAAAGAGCCCCGGAGGGTGCCTCGAGAGGAGGCGCCCGCCGGGGCTTTACTGCGTCCTCTATGCTGTTGTGCCCTTATATAGGGGAGGGCTAGTGGGCGATGCCCGCCTCATACGCCATAATGACCGCCTGCACACGATCACGCGCACCCAACTTCGCCAACACATGCGACACATGAGTCTTCACCGTTGCCTCCGAAAGCACCAACTCCCGCGTAATCTCCGCATTCGACAAGCCGCGCGCAATCAAACCCAGCACCTCAAACTCACGCGGCGACAACTGCTCAATCAACTCACGATGCGGATAATCCTGCACAGGCTCAAAGCTTGCATGCTCAGCCGGAATAAACGTCGCCTTGGGAAGCTCAGCAGCCGGGGGAGTAACTGGAACAGACCCGGCGGCAGGAGTGGCAGGAGCGGTAGGAACAACAGGAGCGGGGGAGTCCAGCACCGGAATCATCTGTTCCAACAGGCGGCGAGTCGCAGACGGCGCAATCACCGCATCGCCGCGGTGCACCGTACGAATCGCCTCCAGCAACTGCTCCGGCGGAGTGTCCTTCAACAAGAAACCGCTCGCACCCGCACGCACCGCCGAATACACGTACTCATCAATATCGAAGGTCGTGAGCATAATAATGCGCACCCGCTCATCCTCGGACACCTCACGCTCGCCGTCACGCTCCAGAATACGGCGCGCCGCCTCCAGGCCGTCGCAGTGCGGCATGCGCACGTCCATGAGGATGACCTGCGGCGCCTGCCCCTCAGACACCATGCGGTCAAAAACGTCAATAGCCGCCAGGCCGTCATCAGCTTCCATGACGACCTGCAGGTCTGGCTGGGAGTTGACGAGCATGCTCAAGCCGCCGCGCACTAGGCGCTGGTCGTCAACGAGCATCACGCGGATTGGCTGGGTGGTCTGTGGTGCAGAAGTCTGTGGTGCAGAAGAGTACATAGTTTCAATCCTAGATCACGAGGTAGTAGAGGGCACGGGTATTAGAGATCGCGGTAGGGCAGCGCCGCCTCAACGAGCCAGCCGCCGTCAGGCTGCAGGCCGTAGGTGAGGGTGCCGTGGTAGAGGGCGATGCGCTCGCTCATGCCGCGCAGACCGTTACCGCTACCGGGTACAGGGCGGGCGATGTGCTGAGCCGCGGTAGAGGAAACCGGACCGTTCTGAACCCGCAACTGCAGGCCGTCCTTACCCCAGTGAATGGCGACGGTGGTTACTGCGCCGGGGGAGTGCTTGAGCGCATTGGTGAGCGCCTCCTGCACGGTGCGGTACGCCGCCAGCTCGGCACCCTGCGGTAGGGTGCGCGCCATGGTGCCGGTAATTCCGGTGAAGGTGACGGGTAGCCCGGCGCGGCGGCTCTGCTCCACGAGGGCGGGCACATCGTTGAGGGTGGGCACGGGCGCGTAGGCGGTTGCCTCGTCCGTGCGGAGTAGCCCGAGGAGGGAACGCATCTGGGTGAGGGAGTCGCGTGCCGTGTCTGCGATGAGCTCGAGGGTCTGCTCCGCAATATCCGGCGTGTTCTGCTGAGCCTGACCCGCCTGTTCAGCCTGTTCAGTCTGCTGCGCGCGTGCGGTGCGGGCGCTCGCGGCTGCGTAGCGTGCCCCGTCTGCCTGGGAAATAATGCTGGAGAGCGAGTGCGCCACGATATCGTGCATTTCGCGGGCGATGCGGGTGCGTTCGTCCTGCGCGGCGAGGCGGCGTTCCTGTTCCTGCTCGTATTCGAGGCGGCGGGCGCGTTCTTTGAATTCTTCGCTGCGCAGTTCGCGCATGCGGCGGGAGTCGCCGAGGAACCAGAAGACGGTGAAGATGGATCCGCAGAGCACGCCGAGCATCATGGAGACGAAGATGCGGGCGGGCAGGTCGTCCCAATGGTAGAGGAGCGAGAGCGAGGCCTGCACGGTGACGGTGAGTGCGCCGACCCAGCCGAGAATGAGACCGCGGAAGCGGGCGCGGCGGCGCCAGTGCCGACCGATATGGTAGGCGGCGAGACTGACCGGCGGGTAGCAGGTGATGGCGAGCGAGTCGGGGAAGGGGACTATGAGGGTGAGACAGAGTGCCGCGATGACCACGTAGATGCTGCTGTAGGGGAAGCGGTAGCGGAAGTAGAGCGCGGTGGTGCTGCTGAGTGCGGAGATGAGCGGGACCCAGCCGTAGGTGTTGACGAAGGCTACGGAGAGTACACAACAGAAGAACTGCATGTGTGCGACGACGAGGACGTTCATCCAGCCGCGTTTGTCCCTGAGGTAGGTTTGTACGCGGCTGGAGGCGGTGATGGCGTCGGCGGGCAGGTCGCTGCTTTCCGAGATACCGCGGGTATGCGTTACGGCGTAGCCTGATTCGGCTGTCTCAGTGCTGTTCTGTGGGTTCTTCTGGGGTTCGGTGTGCTTGAGGGGCATGGTTCTAGTGTATCGAGGGTGTTTGTGAGGGAATGGGAGCCTCTTTTTGCTCTCACGTGCAGGAATATTCTGTGGGTTTGTGTGTGGGGGTGTGTGCTTGGGTGAGTATGACACGCCAAAAACAGCTATTTTTAGTGACCTTGATTACTTTTTTATAGATTATTTATTCAATCACTACTTGAGAGTTTGGGGTTGTATGGGGTTTCAATTCGGGTTTAAGAGACCTGAAACTCCCTTAAGTAACCTATTTTGGTTGCAAAACCTTCAATCAAAGCGGAGAGTTTAAGGGAAACCTCCTGATCAGGGTCACATTTGGAACCATTGCGGTACAGGTCCTTGATGGGTATAGTTTTGGCTGTACCCGAAATCTGCGCCCGAGATCTAAGAACCTCGCAGAACTAAACACCAAGAGTTCTGAGGCGCGTCTCCCCAGATAAGGGAGCTGAGTACAGCATTATGTCGTTATCACCAGAGGTTAGGCGCAAGCCAACTCACTCACTCGACTTGTTTCAAGTGATGTTTTCTGCCGCGCACGACGGCGGGTGATAACTTTTATTCCTCAAAATGACATCACTCTCGAAGGACATACATGTCTACTAACATTTCTCGCCGCAAGGTTGTCGCTGGCGCAGCATGGGCTGCTCCGGTTGTCGCAGCTTCCGCTGCAGTTCCCGCTTTTGCTTCCTCCACCGTTTGCGAGCCCGAAGGTTCCGCAGCTTACACCATCTCCGGTCAGCCCTCCGGTAACAAGAACACTCAGAAGTTCACTGTTCCCGCCAAGGTTGACAAGATTATCTTCGAGGTTGTTGGTGGCGCAGGTGGCGGTTCCTCGTCGGTCAAGGGTGGTTCCGGTGCATCTCTGACCGGTGCAATCCCCGTCAAGGAAGGCCAGGTTGTTGAACTGGTCGCAGCTGCCGGTGGTGTAGCTTACCTGGAGCGCGTGCTTGGTAACGAAGCCACCCCGAAGAAGCAGTACTACGTCTGGGGTACCCGTCCGGCAACCGGTGGTGAAGGCTACGGTAACGGCGGTGACGTAAACGCCCAGGCTATTCCCGCAGACGCTAAGGCTCTGGTTGATGCTAAGTACCCTGGTACTGACAGCGACATGAAGGCAGCCGTGTATGGCGGTTCCGGCGGTGGCTCCTCTGCTCTGCTCATCGACGGCGCAGTTGTTGCTCTGGCAGGTGGCGGTGGTGGTGCGGGTATCCGTACCCAGCCCGCTACCAACAACGTGCTTGACACCAAGGACAAGTTCTTCAACCCCAATGCAGTCAACGCAGGTACCACCACTCTGGGTGACACCGCGGTTAAGTCCGTTCTGCCCGCAGGTGCAGACGCATCCGCAGCAACCGGTAGCGACGCAGAGACCTCTATCTCTCACTACTCCGTTCTGAAGCCGCACACCACTGATGGCACCGCTATGAAGGTTGCCGGCGGTAAGGGCGGCGGCAACGGTACCGGTGGTGCCGGTGGCGAGCAGCCCCTGCTGTACAACGAAAAGGCTAATGTCTTCGGTGTTATTGGCTTCAAGAGCCAGAACAAGCAGGTGCTCTTCAGCTCCTCCACCGCAGGTGAAACCGGTGGTAACGGCTTCGATGGTAAGGGTGGCGACGGTGTCTTCGCATACTCCTACCAGATCGACAACAACGATATCTCCAAGCTGGAAATCGTTCATGCGACCAACCCTGTTAACCTCAACGATAAGACCAACCTGGACAAGGACTCCACCCTCAAGTCCTTCAACGGTCACCAGACCGTTGTCTCCGCAGGTGGTGGCGCAGGCTACGGTGGCGGTGGCTCCGGTGCTGCTCGCGGCCTCTCCTCCATCATTACCTCCCAGAAGTGGAACGGTAACGAAGAGCCCACTCGTTACCGCCAGAACGTTGGCGCACTGATGCAGGCAGGTTCCGGTGGCGCAGGTGGCTCCTACCTTGCTCCTAGCGTAACTGACGGCTCCATCAAGTCCGCAGGCAACGGTGGTAACGCATCCGGCGTACGTAACCCCGGTTCCGTGAAGATTACCTTCTGCAAGCGCTCCTAATAGCAGTAGCATCTAGGGTCCTCACTCTGAGTGAGAACTCATAACGATATTCCCCGGCTGAATTATCAGCCGGGGAATATTGTTTTAATCGGCAGAAGCTGAACACCACAGAATCCAGAACTCCAGAATCCAGAACCCCAGAAGCCAGTGGGCGCCGAGTCGAACCAGAAGGGTAGGGGGAGTGGCATGGCAGGAGCTACAGCTAGTCAGGCGCCGTCTAGCCCAGAGTCTGAGAACCCGCCCGCACACTCTACCGCCCACCCGTGGTGCGTATTAGGGTAGAGGCATGACTGAAGCACGTAGCATCGACCTCGCCGTCATCCCCGGCGACGGCATCGGCCCCGAAATTATTACCGAAGCCCAGCGCATCCTCACCCGCGCCTGCGAGCTCGAAAACATCACCGTAACCCCCACCCACTACAAGCTCGGCGCCGAGCACTGGCTGGAAACCGGTGAAACCCTGCCCGACTCCACCATGGACGCCCTCAAGCAGCACGACGCGATCCTCTTCGGCGCCATCGGTGCAGACCCGCGCAGCGGCAAGATTCCCTCCGGCCTCATCGAACGCGAAATGCTCCTGAAGCTGCGCTTCGCCTTCGACCACTACATCAACCTGCGCCCCTCCCGCCTGTACCCCGGCGCAGTTTCCCCGCTTGCCAACCCCGGCAACATCGACTTCGTGGTTGTGCGTGAAGGCACCGAAGGCCCCTACATCGGCAACGGCGGCGTGATTCGCCAGGGCACCCCCCACGAAATCGCCACCGAAGTCTCCCTCAACACCGCACACGGTGTGGAGCGCCTGGTACGCTACGCCTTCGAGCTGGCATCCACCCGCCGCAAGAAGGTCACCCTCGTGCACAAGACCAACGTGCTCACCCACGCAGGTCGCCTCTACAACCGCTACTTCACCGAAATCGCGGCTGAATTCCCCGAGGTTGAGACCGACTACCTGCACATTGACGCGACCACCATCTTCATGGTCACCGACCCCGCCCGCTTCGATGTGATCGTCACCGACAACCTCTTCGGCGACATCATCACCGACCTCGCAGGTGCAGTCACCGGCGGTATCGGCTACGCCGCCAGCGGCAACATCAACGCCGTCGGCGAGTTCCCCTCCATGTTCGAGCCCGTACACGGCTCCGCACCGGACATCGCCCGCCAGAACAAGGCAAACCCCACCGCCGCAATCCTCGCCGGTGCCATGCTGCTGCGCCACCTCGGCCACGATGCAGCCGCAGCCCGCATTGAGGACGCTGTCGAGGCAGATATGCGCGAAAACGGCGCCACCGTGCGCGGTACCGATCAGGTCGGCGCGGACGTACTCGCACGCCTAGGCTAAGCTCACCTGGCTAAAATTGGCTCGGCTAAAACCCGCCAGCCGTAGCCGCTGAACGCAAAACACCCGTGAAGCCCGGAAGGAACACACCTTCCGGGCTTCACCTGTTCACATCCTGAATGAGAGAAAAGGTGCGCATGCGGCAAACGCATCTTTCCGGTACTCTAAAACAGGTCAGGCACACCCGCCCGGCACCTCGGCGGTGGACACCCTCCACCACTCACTGCAATGCATCCGACTAGCACAGACCGCTAGATGCACCATCTGCCCCGCACGACAACGCGCCCGGCGGCACACACCGGTTCTACGCCCCGACGCGAGAACCGCGAATCAAAGAACGCCTGCACAAGCAACTAGACAAAGAGGAACGCAGAACGATGGCCATCGAATTCAGCCACGAAGCAAACCAGTCACCCGCCACCGCCGAACGCCGCGCCGAAATCCTTGCAAACCCCGGCTTCGGTGACTACTTCACCGACCACATGGTCACCATCGACTGGGAAGGCGACTACAAGACCGGTGGCACCTGGTACGACGCACGAGTTCACCCCTACGGCCCGCTCGTCCTCGACCCCGCAGCATCCGTGTTCCACTACGGCCAGGAAATCTTCGAGGGCATCAAGGGCTACCGTCACGCTGACGGTTCCGTGTGGACCTTCCGCCCCGAAAAGAACGCGGCACGCTTCGCGAACTCCGCACATCGTCTCTCCCTACCGCAGCTGCCCGCCGAGACCTTCATTGAGTCCCTGCGCCAGCTGATTAAGGCGGACGAATCGTGGGTGCCCACCGGCGACGGTGAAGCCTTCTATTTCCGCCCCTTCATGATCGCAACCGAGGCGTTCCTGGGCGTTCGCCCCGCACGCCACGTGCAGTACCACGTGATTGGCTCGCCCGCAGGTAACTACTTCGGCACCCCCGAACCCGTGGACATCTGGCTCTCCACCACCTACGCCCGCGCAGGCGAAGGCGGCACCGGTGCAGCGAAGTGCGGCGGTAACTACGCAGCATCCATGATCGCGCAGACCGAGGGCGAGAAGCACGGCTGCAAGCAGGTCATCTTCAAGGACCCGCACCGCGGCGACGCCATCGAAGAGCTCGGCGGTATGAACGTGTTCTTCATCTTCGGCAAGGAAAACAAGATTGTTACCCCCGAACTGACCGGCACCATCCTGGAGGGCGTGACCCGCTCCTCGCTGATTCAGCTGGCCAAGGACCGCGGCATGACCGTCGAAGAGCGCGCAATCACCCTCAACGAGTGGCGTGAAGGCGTGGCAAACGGCGACATCACCGAAATCTTCGCCTGCGGCACCGCAGCAGTGGTCGCACCCATCGGCAAGCTCAAGGCAGAAGACTTCGAGATTCCGGCACCCACCGAGCACTTCGGCGAAATCTCCAAGAGCCTGCGCGAAGAGCTCGTCGGCATTCAGCTCGGCACCGTTGAGGACCGCCACGGCTGGATGACCCGCCTCATCTAATCTTTCACGCGAAATCCCCGTAGGATGCGCTCCCACCCGGAACGCACACCCGCGGGGATTCGCTGTGCCCGGTCAGTGCTGTGCTCAGCGAATATTGCGCGCGGCGTTGATAGCGCGAGGACAGGGGAGGCGCACCCCGCCGAACCTAATAGTGTTGAACCCCGCCGGGCTAAAACCTGCCTTGCCAATTCCGCCCGCCGCCCCCGCCCTCGAAGGCTGGTACCCTAGAAAGTATGCGTATTGCACGATTTACCGTAAATAATGAGCTCCACTTCGGGCTGGTAGAAGGCGACGCAGGCGAAGAAACCCTGCGCGTACTCGCCGGCGACCCCTTCTACTCGGGCATCGAACCGACCGGCACCACCTACCCCATCGACCAGGTGCGCCTGCTCGCCCCGATCATCCCCCGCTCCAAGGTGATTGGAGCGATCGCAAACTGGGCTGGAACCGAGGCGCCCGCCTCTCCGCAGTTCTTCCTCAAGCCCAACACCACCGTGATTGGCCCCGGCGACCCCGTGACCCTGCCCGAGTACTCCGAAGCCGTCAGCGCAGAAGGTGAACTCGCTGTCGTTATCGGTCGTATCGCCAAGTCCGTGCCTCTTGAGCGCGTGCACGAGGTCATCTTCGGCTACACCGTGGCAAACGACCTCACCGCCCGCGACCTGCTCGAAGACCGCCAGTGGACCCGCGCCAAGGGCTTCGACGGCTCCACCCCGCTCGGCCCCTGGATCGAAACCGATCTGGATACCGACTCGCTGAACATCACCACCTGGGTTGACGGCGACGTCGTGCAGGAAGGCAACACCTCCGAAATGCACTACTCCGTAGCCGAACAGGTTGCCGCAGCCTCCGAAATCTTCACCCTGCTGCCCGGCGACGTACTGCTCACCGGCACCCCCGCCGGCATCAGCGTACTGCGTGACGGCAACGAAGTAGAGGTCGAAGTCGAAGGTATCGGCTCCCTCGTCACCCGCGTGCGCGACTAAACAGCCCGCACCCAAAAACGTAACGTACATCCTGAAACACACCGTCAAGGAGACATCATGACCGAATACCACGGTCCCGTACTCAACAGCCCCGCAGACACCCGCGTCCGCTTCTGCCCCTCGCCCACCGGCACCCCGCACGTGGGCATGGTCCGCACCGCCCTCTTCAACTGGGCGTACGCACGCCACACCGGCGGCAAACTGATCTTCCGCATCGAAGACACCGACGCAGCACGCGACTCCGAAGAGTCGTTCAACCAGGTGCTCGAATCCCTGCACTGGCTCGGCATCAACTGGGACGAAGGCGTCGGCGTCGGCGGCCCCCACGAGCCCTACCGCCAGTCCGAGCGTAAGGCCGCAGGCATCTACAACGAGATTTTCGAAAAGCTCGTTGAAGGCGGCTACGTGTACGAAGACTTCTCCACCCCCGACGAGGTGAAGGAACGCCGCAAGGCAGCCGGTCAGGACCCGCAGCTCGGCTACGACAACTACGACCGCAACCTCACCGAAGAGCAGAAGGAAGCCTACCGCGCAGAAGGCCGCCAGCCCGTGTGGCGCCTGCGCATGCCCGACGAAGACATTACCTTCAACGACCTCGTTCGCGGTGAAATCACCTTCAAGGCCGGTACCGTACCCGACTACGTGGTCGTCCGCTCCAACGGCGACCCGCTGTACACCTTCGTGAACCCCGTCGACGACGCACTCATGGGCATCACCCACGTGCTGCGCGGTGAGGACCTGCTTTCCTCCACCCCGCGTCAGATTGCGCTCTACCGCGCACTCATCGACACCGGCGTGACCAGCTTCATCCCCGAATTTGGTCACCTGCCCTACGTCATGGGCCAGGGCAACAAGAAGCTCTCCAAGCGCGACCCCGAGTCGAACCTCTTCCTGCTGCGCGACTCCGGCTTCATCAAGGAAGGCCTGCTGAACTACCTGTCCCTGCTGGGCTGGTCCCTCTCCGCAGACCAGGACGTCTTCAGCATCGACGAGCTCGTCGAGCACTTCGACGTACACGACGTTGTCGCCAACCCCGCACGCTTCGACGTGAAGAAGGCAGAGTCCATTAACGGCGACCACATCCGTGCGCTCGACCCCAAGGACTTCCGCGACCGCCTCATCCCGTACCTGCAGGCAGCCGGCGTACTTGGCGAAACCCTCACCGAGCGTGAAGAGCAGGTCCTCACCGAAGCTGCACCCCTCGTTCAGGAGCGCATGCAGCTGCTCGGCGAAGCACCCGGTCTGCTCGCATTCCTCTTCAAGGCTGACGAAGAAATCAGCACCGCAGACGACGCACGCAAGCAGCTCAAGGAATCCGCACCGCAGGTCCTCGCCGCCGCAATCGAAGCTCTGGAACCCCTCGAGGACTTCACCGCAGCCAACATCGAAGCAGCCCTGCGCGCCGCAATCGTCGACGGCCTGGAAATCAAGCCGCGCCTCGCATTCGGCCCCGTGCGTATCGCAGTGTCCGGTGAGCGCATCTCCCCGCCCCTGTTCGAATCCATGGAAATCCTGGGTAAGGAATCCTCCCTCGCACGCCTGCGCAAGCTTGCCGCTGAACTGAGCTAACCATGAATCAATCGATTATGGGGAAGGCGCTACTCAAGGGCTCCATCATGGCGCTCACCAACGCCTGCATTATCTGGCTGTTCGCCTACATCGCCGGCTTTGACCGCTCCGTGTGGATGGTCGTCATCATTATTGCCGGCGCGGCGCTCGCCTACGTGACCGCATTCCTGGAGGCGCGCGCCATGCAGAACGCGGCACGTGGCGGCGACGTGAGCACCTCGTCTGACGGCGTAGACACCTCGGACTCTTCGGACGAAGAGCGCGAGGACGACGAAGGCGACTTCGTGGACCCGGGCCCCGACCCGGACGCGGGCGACTTCGACGCCGGAAGCTCCAGCAGCTACAGCAGCTCGGACTACAGCAGCTACAGCAGCTCCGACTACTCTGGCGGCGGCGATTCCGGTGGAGGCGACTCCGGCGGTAGCAGCGACTAAGCTCTTAAGCTCTAGAGAATCCCCTTATCCAATGGGAATCCGACGACCGAAAGGTCTGAAGAAACCCGGCGATAAGGGGATTTTTTCGCAAATTTGAGAATATTTTTTGTGATGGATATTTCCTGTAAAACTACTAGTCAGAATGTTTTATGTGGGTGAATATGGCTCCATTTGGAGGAGTGTGGCAAGAATTTGGTTTGCGCATCTCGGCAAAGGCTCGTATAGTAGTACATGTTGTTGCGACGAACTGAAAAGTTCAAAGCGAAACATGCGGTTGTAGCTCAGTTGGTAGAGCACCACCTTGCCAAGGTGGATGTCGCGAGTTCAAGTCTCGTCAACCGCTCCACTGAAGCCCCGAGGTTCGCCTCGGGGCTTTTTTTGTTGTCTCTAGAAGTTTTAGTGTCCCCGGAAGTTTTAGCTTTCGGAAATGGGGGAGGCGGGCGGGAGTCTTGCGATCTTTTTCCGGAGTGACTGCTTTGGGGAGCTTGCTGCTCGGGGGGCAGTGTGGGGAGAAAAAATCTTCAAAAATTCTGGGGTGCAAAGCGTGCGGGGGAGAGGCTGAAACTGCTCTCCGAGTCCTCCTGAAGCTGCTTTGAGGGGTGAAAACCGGCCCCAAAACCCTCTTTTTGAAGAAATTTAAAAAACTTTTCGACCCCAAAAACCCCGGAAACACGCGGAAGTAGCGGGTATAAAACCGTAAATGTGAGGCGGCTCTCCAGATTTCGGCTTGCACGCCTCCAGAAAGACCCGTATAGTTATTACTCGTTCCGGTGAAAAGCCGAAGGGCGAAAAGCGGAACAGTAACTCAATAGAGTAATGGGATATGGTGTAATTGGCAACACGAAGGTTTCTGGTTCCTTTGTTCTAGGTTCGAGTCCTGGTATCCCAGCTAACCTCCTTACGGAGGTTGCGGCCCCATCGTATAGCGGCCTAGTACTCCGCCCTCTCACGGCGGCAACACCGGTTCAAATCCGGTTGGGGTCACACTAGGAAAAAAGCCTTGATTCTTCGGAATCAAGGCTTTTTTGTTTACCCAGCACCTCTAAGTCTAGATTCGGTAATGACTTAGCGACTTCAGCCATGGTTAAAAGCTATCCCTCAAGACGCTAACCCAGTCCCAAAGTCCGTACCTCATGACCAGAGTCCATAAGTCATTACTGAACCTGCAGTCACCTCAATCGGAGGAAGCAGTGCATGAGCAGAGAAGAAGAATCTCCTCGAAAAGCTACAAGTGTTTCGAGAAGCCACCATTTTTGTGGCTTTTCGAAACACAAGTGGCTTCTCGGCGGGAAAGAAAAAAGGGGAGCGCAAAATTTGACCTTCACGCCAAGCCTCGGTATAGTCTTATCCGTAAGCGTGATTGGCGCAGTGGTAGCGCGCTTCGTTCACACCGAAGAGGTCACTGGTTCGAACCCAGTATCACGCACCAATAACCCCCGTTTCAAGGAACGGGGGTTTTATTATGCCCACCGGTATTTGTGCCCACAAGCAGTACAAACCCAGCCGCGGACACAACCACCCGAGAATGAGGTACCCCGTGACAACACCCGAACTCGCCGCAGCCACCGACTACGGACGCATGTACGCGCGCGTCCGCGGAGGAGAACCCCTCGTCCCCTCCATCACCACCGTCATCGGGCAGCACGCCAACGACCTCAGCGGCTGGCACGGGTACATGGCAGCCAAAGCCGCCCTCGAAGACCAGCGCGCCTACCGCGCCACCGGATCCCACGGCCTCAAATTCGCCATCATCCGCGACGCAGCCAGCGCCTCCGAACGATACCGCGACGCAGCCGCCGCCCGAGGCGACCGCGTCCACAACTACGCCGAAGCCGTCGCCCTGCGCGCCATGGGCCGCGAACACAACCTCGACGAAAGCCGCGAACAGCTCATCCTCAACGGCGAACAGGCCTACGCCGACCGCTTCGACGAATGGTGGGAAGCCTTCAAGCCCCGCCCCCTCGCCGCCGAAGTCACCATCTGGAACGACACCGTCGGCTACGCGGGCACGCTCGACCTCGTCGCAGAAATCGCGGGCCGAACCTGCATTATCGACTACAAAACCAAAGGCACCGACAAACGCGGCCGCGTCAAAGCACTCGACGAGAAAGTCGTCATGCAGCTCGTCGCCGGACTCAAAGCTGAAGAATCCATCGTTGACCCCGACGAAGGCACCTGGGAACCCTGGAAATACGGCGACGCGCCCGTCCTCATGGGCGTGGCACTCGGCGAAACGCAGGTGCTGCCGCAGCAGGCAAACCCCGCGGTGCTCGAACGCAACTGGTACAAGTTCTGCGCCCTGCGCCGCGTCTGGGAATTCGACCGCCAGGTCCAAGAATTTGAAGACCCCGCGCTCATGCCCGTAGTACCCCCGCCCGCGGCATAGATGAGTACCCCTGCCCGCGGTATAGGGAAGTGTCGGGCATAGGGGAGAAGCTCAAACCCCTGGGGAAGTGAGCCCAGGGAGGTGAGGCTCAGCCCTCACCCTGCCGCCTCGATTCGTTCTAGATTCGCGCTACTGAATCGGCGACAATAGAACAATAGGCAGAACGGCGCGCGCCCGCTGTGAAGAATACGCCTGCTGCGAGAACCTGCTCCTGGGAAAACCGCCAGCGCAGTTCTGCCACCATAGTGAAATCCGTAAGCACATTCCCGGCACCTGCCGGCAGAGGAGAACCATGACCATCCTGAGCATCCGCACCGTGGGCGACCCGGTGCTCCGCAGCGTCTGCGACCCCATTACCGTCTTCGACGATGACCTGGCACGGCTCATCGACGACATGCTAGAAACCATGTATGACGTGGGCGGCGTGGGCCTTGCAGGCCCGCAGGTTGGCATCTCCAAGCAGATCTTCACCTTCGGCGGCATTGACGACCGCGAAGGCTACATCATCAACCCCGTACTCGAAGTCGGCGAAGAAGACCAGGAAGGCGGCGAAGGCTGCCTATCCGTGCCCGGCCAGAAGTCCGCGACCCCGCGCAAGAACTGGGCGCGCGTGACCGGCGTGGACCGCCACGGCGAACCCCTCGTGCTGGAGGGTGAAGGCCTGTTCGCCCGCATGCTGCAGCACGAAACCGACCACCTGCACGGCAAGCTCTTCATCGACCGCCTCGTGGGTGAAGACCGCCAGCGCGTGATGCGTGCCCTGCGCGCCGCAGACTACAACACGGTCGCCGCTAAGACCGTGACCGAGCGTGCAGCCCGCGTGGGCGGTGCCTTCGGCGGCGGTGGCGCGTTTGGCGCCGGTTCTGCAGGTTCCTCGTTCGGCAGCTTCGGAAAGTAGGCTCACATGCTCAACATCATTTACGCAGGCACCCCCGACGTTGCCGTGCCCCCGCTCGACTACCTGGCGAACTCCGATAAGGTGCGCGTGGTCGGCGTGCTCACCCGCGAAGATGCCCCCGTGGGCCGCAAGCGCGTGCTCACCCCCTCCCCGGTCGCGCAGCGCGCCGAAGAGCTCGGCCTGCCCATCGTGAAGGCAAACCGCTGGAACGACGAAGCCGCCGCAGCCATCGCTGAACTGAACGCTGACGCAGCCGCCGTGGTCGCCTACGGCGCCCTGCTGCCGCTGCCCGCGCTGGAATCCCTGCGCTACGGCTGGGTCAACCTGCACTTCTCCAAGCTGCCCGCATGGCGCGGCGCCGCCCCCGTACAGCGCGCCCTCATTGCCGGTGAGCAGGAAATTTTCTCCACCACCTTCCTGCTCGAAGAAGGCCTGGACACCGGCCCCACCTTCGAACAGGAATCCACCCCCGTAGCCGCCGACGACACCGCAGGTACCGTGCTGATGCGCCTCGCCACCAGCGGCGGCGCACTGCTTGAACGCACCTTCGAACGCCTCGAAGCGGGCGAAAGCGGCACCGTGCAGGTCGAGGACGAGTCGGTCAGCTACGCCTCCAAGATGAGCATTGCCGACGGCCGCCTCACCTGGACCGAACCCGCCGAACAGATCCTGGCACGCTTCCGCGGCGTGACCCCCGAACCCGGCGCATGGTGTGAACTGGGCGAAAACCGCTTCAAGATCGGTGGTCTGGCGGTTGCCGACGAGCGCCTGGCCCAGACCCTGATCGAGGCGAACGGCGGCCCCCTCGCACCCGGCGCGGTGCGTCTGCACGCAAAGAAGGTGCTGGTCGGCACCGGTACCGAACCGCTGATGCTGCTGCAGGTTCAGCCTGCCGGTAAGAAAATGATGGATGCGCCCGCGTGGGCTCGCGGCGCTGGCAAGGACATGGCGGAAGGCCTGGTGGTACTCGCATGAGCAACGAAAAGCGCCCCTACAAGGGAGAACACGGCAAGCCCGGTCACGCTGGCAATGGCAAGCCCGGCAACGGCAAGTTCAGCCAGGGTGAGGGCGGTGCGAAGCGTAAGCGTCGACGACGCTCTGGCTCCGGCTCCGGTGTGAGTGAGCAGAACCGCCAGCAGTCACAAAACTCCGAGCGCTCGCAGAACCAGCGCACCCAGAACCAGCGTTCCCAGGGCCGCCCGCAGAAGTGGGACGACAACTCCCGCCCCGAATCGCGCACCGGCCGCCGCTTTGACGGCCTGACCAGCGTCGAACGCGCCGCACGCCGCGCCAAGACCGAACACGACGACACCAAACGCGGTGGCGGCGGCACCTCCCAGCGCAATAAGAGCGGCCACGAACGCAACCGCCGCTCCATGTCCGCCCGCGAATTCTCCGCGGCGGCACCCTCCGCACGCTCGCGTACCGCAGACACCGCCCGCGCAACCGTCTTCGACGTACTGCGCTCCGTAGCGGAATCCGACGCCTACGCGAACCTCGTGCTGCCCAAGGCGATTCGTAGCCACCGCCTCGACCACCGCGACGCAGGCTTCGCCACCGAGCTGACCTACGGCACGCTGCGCCACCAGGGCACGTACGACGCAATCCTCAGTCGCTGCGTAGACCGCCCCATCGAGAAGGTCGGCACCACCACCCTGATCGTGCTGCGCATGGGCGTGCACCAGCTGCTGAACATGCGCGTTCCCGCCCACGCGGCGCTGAACCAGAGCGTGTCCCTGGCACGTGAAAAGATCGGTGCGGGCCCGGCAAGCTTCATCAACGCGGTGCTGCGCCGCGTCTCTGAGCGCACCCCTGAAGAGTGGTACGAACTCATCATCGAGGACGCGAAGGACGACACCGAGCGCATGGCTCTGCTCGCCTCGCACCCCGCCTGGATTGTGCGTTCCATGCGTCAGGCACTGGTGGCGCACGGTCGCCCCGCCGCCGAAATTGAGCAGCTGCTTGAGGCGGACAACCTCGCCCCCGTGGTGAACCTGGTGGCACTGCCCGGTCTGGGTAGCCTTGATGAGGCACGCGAACAGGGCGCCGTTGACGGTGAGCTGGTTGAGGGCTCGGCGCTGTACGCCTCCGGCGACTTGGCACGCCTGGAATCGGTGCGTGAAGGCACCGTCCGTGCGCAGGATGCCGGCTCCCAGCTGGTGGCACGCGCGCTTGCCGCCGCACCCCTGGACGGCACCGACACCGCCTGGCTCGACCTGTGTGCGGGCCCCGGCGGTAAGGCGGCGCTGCTCGGCGCTATCGGTGTTCAGCGCGGCGCATCCCTGGTCGCCAACGAGGCGGCACCGCACCGCGCCCAGCTCGTGGAATCCTCCATGCGTCCCCTGCCCGAGGACAGCTACACGGTGCTCACCGGTGACGGCCGCCAGATTCGTGAGACTCTGCGCAAGAACGCCTCCGCACTGCCCGGCTCCATTGAGCCCGGCCAGCTCTTCGATCGCGTGATGGTGGATGTGCCTTGCTCCGGTCTGGGCGCCCTGCGCCGCCGCCCCGAGGCGCGTTGGCGCAAGTCCCCGCGCGATATTGCCGAACTGCTGCCCCTGCAGCGTCAGCTCCTGGACGCAGCCATTGAGGCGACCCGCCCCGGCGGCCTCATCGCCTACGTGACCTGCTCCCCGCACGCGGCAGAAACCCAGAACATTGTTGCCGAGGTGCTCGAAAGCGGCGCGGTCAGCCTGCTTGATTCCGCCGCCGCACTGCGCGAAGTCGCCCTGCACACCGAAGGCGCGAACGGCGAGCCCGTGAGCGTGCTGGCGGGGGAGAAGGACCCCGGTCACACCCCCGAGATCAAGGTCAAGAAGGGTGCGCCGGTCGTGAAGGCTTCGGAGCACCCGACTACCGCGCAGCTGTGGCCGCACGTGCACGGAACCGACGCCATGTTCCTCGCCCTGCTGTGTAAGAACTAGCCGCTTCACCGCCTAGCATCATCCGCCATACGGCACGGATTTGAAAGGAACCCCATGGGTATTGCCATTAACCCGTCGATTCTCTCGGCGGATTTCGCGAACCTGCAGCGCGAGCTGGAGCGCATTTCCACCGCAGACGCCGCGCATATTGACGTGATGGATAACCACTTCGTCCCCAACCTCACCTGGGGCCCGCCCGTGGTCAAGCGTCTGCGCGAAATCTCCCCGGTGCCGTTCGACGTGCACCTGATGATTGAGGACGCCGACCGCTGGGCACCCGAATACGCCAGCATGGGCTGCGAATCGGTGACCTTCCACGCGGAGGCGGCTATCGCCCCCATCAAGCTGGCGCGCACCCTGCGTGCTGAGGGTGCGAAGGCGGGTATGGCGCTGCGTCCGGCAACCGCCGTGGAACCCTACCTGGACATGCTCAGCGAACTGGACATGCTGCTGATCATGACCGTGGAACCCGGCTTCGGCGGCCAGGCGTTCCTGGACGTGACCCTGCCGAAGATCGCCCGCGCCGCCAAGGCGATTGAGGGCGCGAACCTGCCGGTGACCGTGCAGGTGGACGGCGGCATCACCGAAGAGACCATCCTGCGTGCCGCGGAGGCGGGCGCAACCTGCTTCGTTGCCGGTAGCTCGGTCTACGGTGTGGATGAGGCGCTCGGCGGCCCGGAGGCAGCAATCGCCTCCCTGCGTGCGGCGGCCGCATCGGTCAAGCGTTCCAGCGCCGGTTGCGGTTGCGGCTGCTAGCGGTGCCCCGCCGGTAACAGTGCCCAGTCACTGCCCGCATCTATAAAACCTCAACGCCCCGTTGTGAAGTCTGCGCCCCGTCGCGGCTCTTCGCGGCGGGGCGTTTTGCGTACCAGGCGTTCTCAACCGCCGCAGATTTATAGCAAGGTAACAGCAGGGGAGAGGGCCTGTTTAAATGACATAGTGTCAGCAAGACTATGACAAAGCGTGATATATGTTACCCCGCGCAATTCCGCGGCAAAACCGGGTATCCTGGCGGTCAGAGAAGGCAAACAGAACACATCTTGATGTAACACTCAGATATCTGTAAGGTTAGGTATAGTTTAGTCAAATCTAGGGGGAACTATGTCTTTCAACCGAACCGAGCTGACCGACGCCGAAAACCACGGCGCATCGGGCGTTAACCGCCGCGCATTCTTCGGCCTGGCGCTCGCCTCCTCGGCTGCTCTCGCCCTCGCGGCATGCAGCAGCGAGACCACCACGACCACCACTTCCGGCGGTTCCACCTCCGGCGGCAACAGCGGTACCCGCACCATCAAGGACATTGACGAGGAGAACGTAGAAGTTCCCGCCAACCCGCAGAAGGTTATCGTCCTCTCTGAGCCCACCCTCGACGGCCTGCTCGCCCTCGGCGTGACCCCCGTCGGTTCCGTCTCCGGTCGCGGCCAGTCCGGCGTGCCCAACTACCTTGCCGACCGCGCCAAGGGCGTGCAGATTATCGGCACCGTCGCCCAGGTCAACTACGAGCAGATTGGCAACCTTGATCCCGACCTGATTCTGGTCGACTCCACCGGCGTAGACAAGCGCTCTGAGGCCTTCGAAACCCTCAAGAAGATCGCTCCCGTCGTCTACTGCGGCTACGCGGGCGGCGACTGGCGCATCAACTTCCGCAACGTCGCCAACGCTATGAACATGGTCGACAAGGGCGAAGAAGTCATCAAGGCATACGAGTCAAACGCCGCAGCGCTGAAGGATCAGCTCGCCCCCAAGTACGGCGACAAGACCTTCTCCATCGTCCGCTGGGCAGGCAACGGCCCCGCCCTGATCCTCAAGGAACTGCCTGCCGGCCAGGTACTCAACGACCTGGGCCTCAAGCGCCCCGAGGCGCAGGACCGCAACGGCCAGGGCCACTCCGAACCGGTCTCTCTGGAGAACCTGGCAACCATCGACGCGGACTACATGTTCCTCGGCACCCTCGGCGGCGCAAGCCAGAAGAACCCGAACGCACAGGGTACCGCAGGTCTGCAGGGCGCTGAAGAAGCACTGAATAAGGCGAAGGAAACCTCCGGCTTCACCAACCTGAAGGCAGTCAAGGACGACCACGTGATTCTCGTGGACGGCTCCAAGTGGACCTCCACCGGCGGCCCGCTGCTGCTCGAGGGCATTATCGAAGACGTCAAGAAGGCGCTTCCGCTCTAAACGCCCCGCTCTAAATACCCTGTGAAGCAATCACCCGCTGAAGCTTCCGCCACCCTTCCCACCGCGACCTAAAAACCGCGGCGGGAAGGGGATGCACGACCCACCACACCATCCTCAAGGACCACCATGACCGAAACTCGACCCGTGCGCACCGCAGCCCGCTACGGTGCCGTCGTGGCTCTCGCCGGCGCGCTCATCACCCCCGGAGCAGCGCTGACCGGCTCCACTCTCGCATTCGCGGATACTCCCGCCGCCACCCAGCAGGAAGCTAAGGCTGCCGTGACCATCTCCACCGAGAAGTGGCGCGAAGGTAAGCTCGTGCTGCGCGGCACCGGCTTTACCAGCACCGCACCCGGTCGCGGCGCAGTGTTCGCCGTGAAGTTCCTCGACGCCCTGCCGGATGAAGCGCACCAGGCGATTAACCCGATCACCAAGAAGGGCGGCAACTCGCCCGCGAACTTCATGGCAACCGCCAAGGAGGACGGCACTTTTGAGGTTGAGGTGTCCCTGCCGACCCCCGAAAACACCGGTCTGACCGCTGAGCAGCTGAAGAACAAGGGCTGGACCGTGGAGGGTACCAGCCACCGTATTCAGGTGCTTTCCGGCTCCCTGGGTGGTACGGATGCGGACGGTAACACCTACGACCGTCGTGCATCTGTGTCGCAGAATATTACGCTGAGCGACCCGGCTCCGAGCCCGGCACCGACCGCAGAGCCCACCGCTGAGCCCAGTGCAACTGCAGAGCCTTCTGCAACTGCAGAGCCTTCTGCAACTGCAGAGCCTTCTGTGACTGCCGAGCCTACCGCGGACCCCTCTGCTACCGCTGACCCTAGCGCAACTGCAGAACCCACCCCGGCACCTACCGCAGAGCCGACCCCCGCGCCCAGCGAAGACTCGAAAACCTGCGCCCCCGCCGATGACTCCTTCACCCCGCGCCTGACCATCGAGAACCCCAAGGCGGTTCAGGGTGGCAAGCTGCACCTGACCGGTGACGGCTGGTGCAACCCCGAAGACAAGAAGGCATCCGTTATCGGTCTGAAGATTGACGACGGCAAGGTATCCCGTAACGACGCCACCGCGGTCAACGACAACCGCACCATCTGGGCTATCGTCACCCCCGACGAAAACGGCCACATCGACGCCTGGATTGACCTGCCCACCCGCGACAACGCAGCCTTCAAGAATGACGAGGACGCCGCAAAGTACGCCTCCGGTGAGCACACCCTGCGCCTGCTGACCGGTAGCCTGCGTGAGGGCGACCGATCCGGAACCTACGGCGGCGCCAACAGCCAGGGCGGCATCAACACCACCTTCACCATCGGTGAGTACGCCCCCGGTGACGCGCCCGAGCCGGTCAACGCCTCCGAACTGACCGCTGGTAATGGCGTGCAGGTGAGCCGTGACGGCTCCACCGTGACCGTAACCGTGCCGAACGCTGAACCGGGTACCTGGGTGTACGCCGCTACCTACCTCGGCAACTCCCCGCAGACCCTCTACGGCTCCGGCTGGAAGCGCCTGGATGGCAACCGTAGCTTCAGCTACGAAACCAGCGTGAGCATGCCCGCCGCAACCTACCGCGTGGTTGTGCACAACGGCAACCAGGGCGCTGAAAATGCGGTGCTCGGTTTTGCTGACATGACCGTGGAACGTGCTGTTACCCCTCGTCAGGACGTTTCCCGCGATGAGCAGGACGCCACCGACCAGCTGGTCGAAGAGCTGAACGAGAACCCGGCAACCAGCACCTCTACCGCGCCGGTTCCCATGCGTAACGCGGGCGGCCGCATCAGCACCCGCGCCACCGACGTGGATGCATCCCTCGCCGCGCTCTCGCAGAGCACCGCTCCGGTCGTGAACCGTGTGCAGGCTAAGGCGAAGGTTCAGAGCGCGCAAAAGACCCTGGCATCTAACCTGCAGAAGACTGATGGCGCCGCGAAAAAGGCTGTGAAGGCCGCAGCCGGTTCGAAGAACTCGCAGAACACGCAGGGCTCCCAGAACTCCGCCGCTGGCACCAAGGCACAGGGCCCGACCATTGAGGGTACTGAGCTGACCGGTCTGACCAAGTGGCTGGTCAACAACGCCAATAACCTGCTGCTCTCGGCCGCTGGCCTGGTGGTTTTGGCTGCGGCTCTGCTACTGCGCACCTCCAAGAAGTAAGCTCTCTGACCACACATTCACCTCGGCACCGGTCCACGCTCCACACTTCTGACCCTGCACCCTTGAACAGGGGCGTGAATCGGGTGCCTCCAACCATTCGGGTCACGACCCGCTGAACTGCACCTCCACGAACCCGGTAGCGTTCAGCTTTGACCCCGGTAATTTTGAAAGGACCACCATGCGTGCACCTTTTTCGGGAGCCCCGAAGGCATCCCTGACCTCTAAGGCGCTGACCGCCTGCGCTGCCGCAACCCTGGCGCTGGGCTTGGGTGTTGGCACCGCATCCGCTCTGCCTCCGGGCGGTGCAAAGGCATCGACCCCCGGCACCTCTTCGACCGTTTCCTCTTCTGTGAGCGAACACGGCGTGATTTCCTTTAGCGTGAGCGGTTTCCCCGCGAACACTGTGGTGTCCGTGAAGGTGGACGACGGTAACCTGTGCCCCTCCGACGCGGCACAGGGCGCTTGCGTGGTGCACCAGCAGAAGACCGATGGCAACGGTAACGTCTCCGGTTCCTTCGTTCTGCCGGATGTTGGCGCTGGCACTCACACTCTGCGTTTCCTTGCAACTGGTGAGAAGCGTGACAAGGACGGCAAGTACCTGGGCACCGAGGCGTACAGCAACCGTAGCCCCGAGTTCACCGTGGTGGGTGAGGGCGGTTCGGATAATTCCTCCTCGAACTCTTCGGGTTCTTCCTCGAACCGCGGCTCTTCCAGCTCGAAGAGCAACGGTGGTTCCTCGAACGGCGGCTCGAACTCTAACAACTCAGACTCTGCAGACGAGGCTCAGGGCTCTAACGATTCCAACGAGTCCTCGTCCAATGGTGGTTCGAACGGCTCCTCGAATGGTTCTGCAGGTGGCGCGGCTGAGGCTGAGACCGTGTACACCGACGCTGAGGGCAACACCATCACTAAGGAGGAGTACGACCGCCTGAACGCGGAAGCTGACTCTTCCGGTACCTCCGGTACCTCTGGCTCTTCCGCTGCGCCTGCTGCTTCGGCTTCTGCAAATGCCCAGAAGAAGGCGACCGCTTCGGCGAGCGCATCTTCTTCGTCTTCTGCGCGCGGTACTGCGTCGAACCCGAGCGCTTCAGCTTCGGGCGCGGCTAACACCGCATCCACCGTTCAGACCGTGACTTACGGTGCTGCGTTCCCGTGGATTGGCGTGGTGGTTCTGGGCGTAAGCATTGTGGGTGCCGCTGCGCTGCTGCTGACCCGTAAGCGCTAAGACTTAACGTCGGATGCGGGTGGGGGAGTAACCCGCCCGCTCCGGCGTTTCTCTCATTATCTACCGGTGTGCCGGGTGCCCCTCGTGTGGTGTGGGTGCGCCGGGTGTGCCTCCCCGTTTTCTTGTATCGAGCATAAGGAGCATAGTGGCCTTCACGAGCTCATTGTCCCGAGATGTTCAGCAGGAGAGTACGTCCCGTCAGGGTTCTGTGATTCAGGGGCAGAAGTTGGGTAAGCGCCTGGCTTTTCTGTTCTTGTTTGCGGTGCTTTTGGTGGGGGCTGTGGCTGCTTCTTTGCTGTTCGGGTCGAATAATCTTCCGCCGGATCAGGTTCTGGCTGTTTTCAATGGCACTGCTTCTGAGCAGGCGCAGACGATTGTGATGGAGCAGCGCATTCCGCGTACCTTGGTGGGTCTTGCGGCGGGTGCGGCGTTGGCGGTTGCCGGTTCTTTGATGCAGTCGTTGACTCGTAACCCGCTGGCTGAGCCCGGCCTGATGGGTGTGAATGCCGGTGCTGCGGTGGCTGTGATTGCTTCCGTGGTGGTTTTTGGCGTGATGGGTATTTGGCAGTACATGGTTGCTGCGACGATTGGTGGCGCGTTGGCTGCGGTGCTGGTGTACACGCTGGGTCGTGGTCGTGACGGGTCGATTGTGAAGCTCGCTCTGGCGGGTGTGGCGATTTCTGCGGCGCTGTCGGCGATTGCGCAGGGCCTGATTTTGGCTGATCAGGATGCATATAACGAGTTCCGTGTGTGGGTTGCCGGTTCGCTGGAGGGCCGCGGTATGGATATCGCGTCGACGGTGGGTCCGGTGATTCTGCTGGGTATGCTGGTGGCGTTCTTTGTGGCTCCTGCGATTAATGCTCTGAGTATGGGCGAGGAGGCGGCGACCAGCCTCGGCGTGAGTGTGCGTACGACCCAGAATTTGACGTTGCTGGCGGTGACGGTGCTTGCCGGTGCGGCGACTGCTGCGGTGGGTCCGATTGGTTTTGTGGGTTTGGCGGTGCCGTTTGTGGTGCGTGCCCTACTCGGTAATGATGTGCGCTGGGTGAATTATGGTTCGGCGCTGTTGGGTCCGGTGTGGCTGCTGTGTGCTGACGTGTTGGCGCGTGTGCTGGTGGCTCCGCAGGAGACTCAGGTGGGTATCGTGGCGACTCTTGCCGGTGCCCCGGTGTTCTTGTTCTTGATGACTCGTCGTAAGGTGGAGGCTCTCTAATGTCGAATTCTTCCGCTCTTTCGATGGCGACCGCCACCACCCCCGCTAATCGTTCGGCGCGTCGTCGTGGCCGCGATTTGGGTGGCCGCCCGGTGTTGACTGTGCGCGGTCCGCTGAGTGCTCAGGTGCCGTGGCGTGTGCTGATTTTGAATGTGGCGTTGGTGGTGCTGATTGCGGCGCTGGCGTTTTGGGGCATGTTGCAGGGTGATTATAAGATCGCCCCGGAGAAGCTGATCCCGGCGCTGCTGGGTGAGGGCAAGCAGATTACGGTGACTTTCGCTCAGCAGCGTGCGGCGCGTATTGTGGCGGCGCTTCTGGTGGGTGCGGCGCTTGGTCTCTCGGGTGCGATTTTCCAGGTGATTTCGGGTAATGCCCTGGGTTCGCCGGATATTATCGGCTTCACGAATGGTGCTGCGACCGGTGCGCTGTTGCAGATTATTGTCTTCAATTCCGGCCCCGTTGAGGTTGCTCTGGGTGCTGTGGTTGGTGGCTTGGCGACTTCGGTGCTGGTGTGGCTGTTGACGCGCCGCACGGGCCTGCATGGCTTCCGCTTGGTGCTGGTCGGTATTGGTGTGGGGTCGACCCTGGCGGCGTTCAATGCGCTGCTGGTGGTGCGTGCTTCGCTGACTCAGGCGCAGACCGCGGCGTCCTGGCTTGCCGGTTCGCTCAATGACATCACGTGGGAGCGCACCTACGCGCTGATGGGTCTGCTGCTCGTGGTGACTCCGCTGTTGCTGATGCTGGTCCGCCCGCTGGGCGCGATTCGTTTTGGTGACCAGGTGGCATCCGGTTTGGGTGTGAGCGTGAACGCGTACCGTGTGGCGGCTCTGTTTATCGGTGTGCTTCTGGTTTCGCTGGCGACCGCGACGACCGGCCCGATTGCCTTTGTCGCCCTGGCGGCACCGCACATCGCGAAGACCCTGTCTCGCAGTGGCGGGGTGGGCTTCACCTCCGCGGCACTTATGGGTGCGCTCATGGTGCTCGGCTCTGACCTGATTGGCCGATTCGCTGTTCCCGGACGCATCATTCAGGTGGGTGTGGTGACCGGCGCGATTGGCGGCCTGTACCTGATTTACCTGATTTACCTCGAAAGGAAGAAGAGCTAGTGAACGCTAGTGTGACGACCCGCCTTGAAGGCGAGAACATGGTGGTTGCCTACGGTGAGCATACGGTGCTCAACGGGGTAGATTTTCAGGTGCCGGAGGGGGAGCTGACCGTTATCCTGGGCCCGAACGCCTGCGGTAAGTCGACCACCTTGAAGGCTCTTGCCCGCGTGAACCCGCTCAAGGAGGGTGAGGTTCGCCTGGACGGCACCCCGCTGCCGCAGATGAAGTCCCGCGCCATCGCCAAGATCCTGGCGATGCTGCCGCAGACCCCGGAGGCGCCTAGCGGCGTGACCGTGGCGGATGTGGTGGCGCGCGGCCGCTACCCGCACCAGTCGCTGCTGCGTTCCTGGTCTGATGAGGACGAGCGCGCCTGCGTGGAGGCGATGCAGGCGGCGAACGTGCTGGAGCTTGCTGAGCGTCCCATTGAGGCGCTTTCGGGCGGTCAGCGTCAGCGTGTGTGGATTGCCATGACCCTGGCGCAGCAGACCCCGCTGATTCTGCTCGATGAGCCGACCACCTACCTGGACATCACGCACCAGATTGAGGTGCTGAACCTGACGAAGAAATTGCATTCTGAAGGGCGAACGGTAGCCGTGGTGTTGCATGACCTGAACCTCGCTTTCAGGTATGCTACTCATGTTGTGTTAATGAAGCAGGGCCGGATTATCGCTCAGGGCGATCCGCGTGCGATAATTACACCGGAACTTATCCAGGAAGTTTTTGACCTGCAATCAGTCATTATTCCTGATCCATGCACTGGCACCCCTTTGGTTATTCCGAAGGAGAACCAAACAATTCATATTGCCGCTGACGCTATTTCGGCGGCCCGCGAAAGCGAATAGTTTTCGCCCCTAAGCCGCGTGGGAGTTAGCACCAACCGTCTCAGTACGGGGGGAAAAGCTCGGCATTGCGCCAAGCAGCGAACGCTAGGATCTGAGGGACCCAGGATCCCCTGCGCGTAGGGCGCCTACCCGGTGCTCGCCCGTCTTTGACGCATGAACGGATCCGAGCACTGGGTAGGTTCCATTTTGGGAACCCGTAGATGAGGCACCGAGACTGCCGCATGAGACTTTGAAAGTTGTAACTTGAGAGGTTTGATGCACGGTCTCGGTGCCTCATCTCTTTTAACTTCTGGGCTGGGCTGGTCTTAGGTGGGGCTGGGCTGGGTTGGTCTTAGGTGGGGTTGTGGCGGCTTGCGCTTGGGTTTTAGGAGCCCGCGCTCGCTGTCATGAATGTCATGTTGTGGTTCTTTCACTTTTTCCTTTGGCTGGAGTTTGGGTAAGGGATACCATAGAGTGAGGTAGTGGAGGCTAACTAACGATAATGCGCCTCCTCACCGATTTTCACCGATTGAGTGTTTCCACAGACCAAGGAGGAACCGTTGGGCGAGCACGAACCCACCGCGACCGTTCCCGCGCAGAGTATTTCTGCCCAGAACACTTCTGAACAGGCTACTTCGGCGCAGCCGCGTACCGTTGCGCCGACCGTGCGCCCGGCCCCTCCCAAGATCCCGCGCCCCGTACCGGCACCGCGCGTGGACAGCCCCCTCATCAGCGCCATTATCGCCGATGCGGTCAGCCCCGAAGAGCTGAACGCCCGCATCCTTGAGGTCGTCTCCGAAGGCACCCCCATCATCGAGCCGGTGCACCGCGAAGACGGCAGCATCAGTGAGAACGAACGCATCGTTACCTTCCTGTACCACAACGAGCAGGCGGAGCAGGTGCTCATGTTCATCAACCGCCTGACCGATGAGAAGAACCTTGACCGTTCCCTCATGGCCCGCATCGAGGGCACTGGCTGGTGGCAACTGAGCATGCAGATGGAAACCACTTGGCGTGCCTCCTACAACTTCTTGCCGGCGCTGCCCGGCGAGCGCCCCGCCTGGCTGGGCGATGACGACCAGGTGCGCCTGCGCGCCGCCCTGGACTCCGGCGAGGGCGACCCGCTGAACCCCGAGACCGTGTGCAACCGTGTCGGTCGTTGCATGGGTGTGGTGCAGCTTGAGCACGCGCCGGTGCAGGAGTTCATCCTGACTCAGGAAGAGATTGACGCGCTGCCCGCCCCCGAGTGGATGCAGACCTCTGACGGTCACCAGTACGTGCTCGGTCGTGTGGGTGACCCCGCCCCGGATGCGCCGCTGTTCATCCAGTTCGACGGTGAGATGTGGTTCAGCCAGGGCATGGAGCACACCCTCAACCGTGCCCACGAGGCGGGCCGTATTCCGGCGATGCACGTGTTCTTCCTGCACTCTGGCGGTCGTGAGAACCGCTGGAAGGAGCTGAACGGCGACAACCCGGTTGCCGACTACCTGGTGGACATTGCATTCCCGCACCTGGAGGCAGTGCACGGCATTAAGACCGCGCCGCAGAACATTGTGATTAACGGTCAGTCGCTGGGCGGTCTGTCCTCCCTGCTGGCGGTGCTGAGCCGCCCGGAGGCGTTTGGCGGCGCGATCGCGCAGTCTTCGTCGCTGTGGCAACCGCAGGTCATGGACCGCCTGGACGAGCTGGAGGCGGCGGGCGAGATTGATCGCCTGCGCCACCTGTACCTTGAGATTGAGGTGGGGGAGCAGGAGTGGGTTCTGGTACCGCCTCACCGCGAGTTGAAGGAGCGCCTGGAAAAGCTGGGCCTGAAGAATGCGCGTTGCACGGCCTTCAACGGCGGTCACGATTATGCGTGCTGGCGCGGTGCAATTGTGCCGGCGTTGGAGCGTATTATTGCTGCCTGCCGGGAGGCTGAGCGCGCTGAGCGGAGCTTAGCTGAGGAGTAGCGAGAGGTCGCCTATGAATCCTGCACGGGTAGAGCACACCCCGCATGGTGGGCGTGCGGGGGTCCTGTTAGGGTAAACACCGCCGCGCCCGTATCCTAGAGAAGTACAGCCTAAGAGAAGTGCAACACTACCGCGCCGCGAGGGGTGCCGAAGGGTACCCGGCGCAGGTTGCGCACCCGCCCTCATTGACGAGATGGCATCACGCTGCGAACGCACGCAGCACGTGAGCGCTATAGAAACCGCAAACGACACAGAAATCGAGAGAAGATGACCGTAGAACGTAGCCCCCTGGCCCCCACGCCGCTCATCCCCGAGTCTTTTGCCGCGAAGTACCGCGAAGCCGGCTACTGGATTGACCAGACTATCCCCGAGTTCCTGCTAGATACATGCCGCGCAAAGCCGCACTTCCCGGCGCTGGTGGCGCTCTCGCACGCACAGCTCGATGAGGACGGCAAGCCCCAGCAGATTCGCCTCTCCTACGGTGAGCTGGAGGCGGCAGGTCGTGCCGCTGCGGCGCGCCTCGTTCAGGCTGGCGTGCAGCCCGGTGACCGTGTGCTGCTGCAGCTGGGTAACACCGCCGAGTACCTGGTGTACCTGCTGGGTATTTTCTGGGCGGCGGCGCTGCCGGTGTTCTGCTTGCCGCAGCACCGCACCACCGAGCTCGTGCACTTTGCGACCCGCACCGACGCTGCGGCGCACGTGTTCTCTTCGCTGACCCCGGGCGCAGATTTCACAGCCCTGCACGAGGACGTTGCCGCCGAGCTGCGCAAGAACTCACTGGAGCCGCCGGTTGCTATTGACGTTGCGGAGCCGCTGACCCCGCTGACCGAAGAGGAGCTCGCTGAAGAGTTCGTGCCCGGTGTCATTCAGAACACCGAGAACCTGCGCGCGAGCGAGCAGGTGGCGTTCCTGCAGCTCTCCGGCGGTACGACCGGCATTTCGAAGCTGATTCCTCGCACCCACGCCGCCTACCTGTACTCGGTGCGCGGCTCGGTCGATATCTGCAAGCTGAACAACAACACGACCATGCTCGTGGTGCTGCCCGCCGCGCATAACTTCACGATGAGCTCGCCCGGTATTCTGGGTGTCATGTGCGCCTCTGGCAAGCTGGTGTTTGCGGCGGATCCGTCCCCGCAGACTGCGTTCCACCTCATTGAGATGGAGGGTGTGACCACCTCCGCGCTGGTGCCGCCGTTGGCTCAGGCGTGGGTCGCCTCCGCGGAGAAGCGCGGCGTGTCCCTGCCGTCTCTGCAGACCCTGCAGGTGGGCGGTTCGAAGCTGGCTCCGGCGGTTGCGGGCAAGATCGAGTCGGTGCTCGGTTGCACCGTTCAGCAGGTGTTCGGCATGGCTGAGGGCCTGGTGAACTACACCCGCTCGACCGACATGATTGAGCTACGCCTGCGAACCCAGGGCTACCCGATTAGCCCCGACGACGAAATCCTAATCGTTGATGATCAGGACCAGCCGGTCAAGCGCGGCGAGAGCGGCCACCTGCTCACCCGCGGCCCGTACACGATTCGCGGCTACTACCTGGAGGAGAACGCGAACCGCTACGGATTCACCGAGGACGGCTTCTACCGCACCGGCGACATTGTGCGTCTGGTTGCCGGCAAGTATCTTGAGGTGACCGGCCGCGCGAAGGACCAGATTAACCGCAACGGCGAGAAGATTGCCGTGGACGAAATCGAAGAGCTGGCGCTGACCCACCCCGACGTTTTTGACGCCGTGGTTCTGGGCATCCCGGATGAGACCGTGGGCGAGCGCGTGGGCCTGGTCATTGTGCCGCAGGAAGGCGCCGACCTGGGCGAAAACCCGCGCCGTACGATGCACGAGTTCTTCACCTCGAAGAAGCTCGCCGACTTCAAGATCCCGGAGCGCGTGCAGGTTCTGCAGGAGCTGCCCACCACGAACGTGGGTAAGATTTCTCGCCGCGAACTGCGCGCCAAGCTTGCCGAAATTTTCGGCTAAACCCTTTGAGCTGATCATTTTCAGCTAAACCGTACGCCCTTATTCCTACCCCTATTGAGGAGAAAAATGTCCGCATTTGAGACCCTGCGCCCCATCATGGAGAAGTACATCGTCGAGCCCGACTCCCTGCAGACTGCTTTTGACGAGCCGACCACCGACCTGTTCTCCCTAGGCATGGACTCTATGGGCGCATTCGCCCTGCTCGACGACCTTGCCGCTGAGGGCGCCGTAATTGAGTTTACCGAGCTGGTGGAGAACCCGACCGTGGAGTTCATCGCCTCCCGCCTGGGCTAAGCGTTATCACACCCCGAGTGCCCGCCTGCCGCGAATGCAGGCGGGTACCCGGGGTGTTTGCTACTCGCCTCGTTTTTCTGTGCGCCGGTTTTACGCCGTGTTGTGTAGCTGCGTTTACCCCTGTCAGCGCACTTCTGTCAGCGCACTTCTGCCAGCGTGAAGCGGCGGGGCAGTAGCCTACCTTTCACACCTACCTTTAACACACCGCATATCTCATCCCTAATCCAGACCCCTAATCCAGACCTTTGAGAGGCCACCATGGGCGTAGCTGATACTACCGCACCCGCTAGCTTCGGGACTGCTTCCGACCTTCGCACCGCCGCGAACCCCTCCGCACAGCACAGCGCTGACAGCCCCTGGCTACCGCTGACCACTAACGCACGCGGCATCTACTTTGCCGCCGCGATTGACCCGACGAACCCCTGCTACAACACCGCGGAGGTTCTGCAATGCCCCGCAGACACCGACCTCGCCCTGCTGCGTGAGGCTTTTGAGCAGCTCTACCGCGAGAACGAGGGCTTCCGCGTGCGCACCCGCATTGCCGATGGTGCCGCCTCCCAGCAGATTCTGACCGAGGAGGCGTTCCTTTCGGGCATTGACCTGCTCGTAGATGAAGGGGAGCTGAGCGGCACCGCCGAGGCGAGGGAGGAGAACGCTTCTGACCTGCCTGACTCTGATTTGCCCGCGCCGGTGCGCGCCTGGGCGCAGCGTCTGCTCGCCCAGCCCCTCGCCACCGATGAGGGCGTGACCGTGCGCAGCGCAGTGGCGCGTTACGGCGGGTTCCTCTGGGTGTACCATTCCTTCTCCCACGTGGTTGCCGACGGATTCGCCGCGTTCAACGGCCTCTCCCGCGTGGCGGCGATATACCGCGCCCTGTCCGCAGGTCAGCCGGTTCCGGCAACCCGCCGCATGAGCCTGCAGCAGCTGCTCGACGCCGACGATGCCGCCTCCACCGCCCGTGACAAAGACGTCGCCTTCTGGGAGGCGAGCGGCGCCCTGGAGCAGGAAGACACCTCCCTGGCGGGTCGTACCGCATCCCCGTCGGCGCAGTCTGTGCGCCTGGCGTTCAGCATTGACGTGCCCACCCAGCAGGCTCTGCTGGATGCGGCAAAGCAGCACGCCGTCTCCTGGCCTGTGCTGGCGACCGCCGCCGTCGGCTCGTACCTGGCGCGTGTGGGCGGCTACCCGCAGGCTTCGTTCGGCGTGCCGCAGATGAACCGCATGTTCGCCCGCACCCTGCCGGAGGTGACCCGCGCCCTGGGTACGGCGAGCGCGCAGACCGGCTGTACCGCGGTGAACGTTCTGCCGGTGCAGGTTGCGGCGACCGGCCCCATCGCACAGTCCCTGCACTCGGTGAAGGAGCAGTACGCCCGCAACGCGGAGCATCCGCTGGCTCGTCAAGAAGACCTCGAGCGTACCGCGCGTAACGCCCAGTCCAGGCTGTTTGGCGCGCAGATTAACGTGGTGCCCTTTGACGCGGTGCTGCCGCTGGCGGCGCCCTCTAAGGACGAGTCCGGAACCGCGGTACCGACCGCGCGCATCCACAATATCTCTGCCGGTCCCGTTGCCGATGCGACCTTCACCCTGCGCGGCATGCCCGGCCGCGGCAACAGCATCTCCTGCGAGATTGACATGAACCCGGCGCTCTACACCGCTGAGGAGCTGGAACGCCACGCCGCCCGCCTGAGCGAGTGGCTGCCCGCCTACGCGGCGGAGGCGCAGCGCGAGGGCGCCTCCCTGAACAACCTGGGCCTGGCGACCGAGGCTGAACTGGCGACCCTGCGCGAGCTGACCGCCCCGGCGCTTACCGAGCACCCGATGGAGTATAAGACCCTGCTGGGTCGCTTCCGTGATGCGGTGGCGGCGCATCCGCAGGCGCTCGCGGTGCTGGATTCTGCCCCCGCGCCCGGTGAGGTGCTCACCCCCGAGTCGGAACGCGCCTACGCCTTCGACCGCGCCCTCACCTACGCCGAACTGGATGAGCGCGCCCGCGCGCTCGCCGCGCAGCTGCTGGACTGGGGTGTTCGCCCTTCCGATGCGGTGGGTCTGCGCGTGCACCGTGGTGCCGAGCAGTATGTGGCGCTGTACGCCCTGCTGTACGCGGGCGCCACCTACGTGCCGGTGCTTCCTGATCTGCCCGCCGAGCGTGTGGGGGTGATGATGGAGGACGCCGAATGTTCCCTGCTGCTGCACGGCCCCGGTCTGCACCCGCTGAGTGCGGAGGAGCTGAACCCGCAGGAGCCTGCGCGTCACGCGAACCTGCCGCAGCACACCCTACCGCAGCTGAGCATCGAGGAAGCTGTACAGGCACCCGCCGCCGAGGAGCTTCCGGGCATGAAAACCGGCCTGGACGAGGATGCTTACGTGCTCTTCACCTCCGGCTCTACGGGCAGGCCTAAGGGCGTTGCCATCAGCCACCGCGCGATTGATAACCGCCTGCGCTGGCAGCAGCACCAGATTCCGGTGGGGGAGGGCGACCGCGTTCTGCACAAGACCCCCATCTCCTTTGACGTGCACGTGTGGGAGCTGTACTGGCCTCTCGCCGAGGGTGCCGCCGTGGTCATTGCCGCCCCGGAGGGGCACCGCGACCCCGCCTACCTGGCGCGCGTGATTGCCGAGCAGTCCGTCACGGCGGTGCACTTTGTGCCGACCATGCTGTCGGCGCTGACCTCTTCGCCGGCGGCGCGCCGCATCCTGGCGGAGGCTGGCTTCGGCAGGGAACGAGAGCAGCCCCTGCGCTACGTGGTCTGCTCGGGTGAGGCTCTGCAGAAGGACCAGGTGCAGGCTGCGGGCGAGGTTCTGGGCGTGTACCCGCTGAACCTGTATGGCCCGACCGAGGCGGCGGTGGACGTGACCTTCTGGGAGACTTCCACCGATCCGCACCGCGAGAGCGTGCCCATTGGCGAGCCGGTCTGGAACACCGGCACCCTGATTCTTGACCCGACCGGCCACCCCGTGCCGGTGGGTGTGACGGGTGAACTGCACCTGTCGGGCGTGCAGCTGGCGCGCGGCTACAAGAACAACCCGCAGGCGACCGCGGCGGCTTTCGTGGAGCAGGCTCCTGCCGGTGCGCTCGCACTGCTGAACGGTGAGAGTCAGCGCCTGTACCGTACGGGCGATTTGGCGTGCTGGGAGATTCTTCCCGATGGCCGCGCCGTCATTGGCTACCGCGGCCGCACGGACTACCAGATTAAGGTGCGCGGTCAGCGCCTGGAGCTGGGCGATATTGAGATGGCTCTTGCCGCGGTTGAGGGCGTGAGCGCTTCGGTGGCTCTGCTGTACCGCGGTCTGCGTGAGCCTGCCCTGGCGGCGGTGCTGGAGGTCGGCGACGTGCCCGCTGAGCGTGCCGAGCAGCTGGTGGAGGCGGCGCGCGAGCATTGCGCGCAGGTTCTGCCGGACTACATGGTTCCGACTCTGTGGCACACCCTGCCGGCTCTGCCGGTGAGCCCCTCCGGTAAGGCGGATCGCAAGCTGTTGGCGTCCCTTGACCTGACCCCGCAGACTTCTGACGCTGAGGGCCCGCACGGTCTGTTGGAGCAGCAGCTGTGCTCGATTATCGCGGGCGTGCTGGGTCGTGAGCGTTTCGGCGTGGACGAGGATTTCTTCGCTTCGGGCGGTCATTCGTTGGCGGCTCTTGAGGTGATTGCCGCGGTGGAGGAGCAGCTGGGTCTGAGCGTGAGCATCGGTGCGCTGTTTGCGCATCCGACCGTGCAGGCGTTGGCGGCGTCCATTGCGGGCGAGCGCGGTGAGGGTGCGGAGTTCGCGCCGGTTCTGCCGCTGCGTGAGCACGTTGTGGCCCAGCGTGAGCATCCTGCCGCGCATGATGCCGCTGAGCCCGCTCATCAGCCGCTGTTTATCCTGCCGCCTGCGGGTGGTTTGGGCTGGTGCTATGCGGGGTACCTTTCGCATCTTCCGGCTCAGCAGGGTGTGTATGCTTTGCAGGCTGAGGCGTTCTCTGATCCGCAGGCTGGGTTTGCGTCGAGCTTGCAGGAGCTGGCTGAGGGCTACCTGAAGCTGATTGAGAAGACCTTGGCGGAGCGTTCGTTGCCGCGTCGTTTTGCGTTGATGGGCTGGTCTGTGGGCGGTACTGCCGCGGTGCAGGTGGCGGCTCTGGCGCAGGCTGCGGGTGCGCAGGTTGAGCGCGTCATCCTGTTGGATGCGTATCCTTCGGAGCAGTGGCAGGGCGTGCCTGCGCCGGATGAGCAGGAGAGCTTCCGTGCGCTGCTGCGTATGGGCGGTTTGCCGGAGCCTGCCGCTGATGAGCGGCTTGATCTGCCGGGTACGTTGGAGCGTCTGCAGAAGGCGGGTTCGGCGATGGGTTACCTACCGGAGGAGAAGTTGGGCGTGTGCTTGGGTAGTATGCGTGCTTCGGCGGCGTTGATGCGTGGTGCTGAGCAGGCGTTCTTTGAAGGGGACGTGTTGCTGGTGGGTGTGCCGCATGAGGATCAGCCGTATTTGGATGCGGCGGGTTGGTCGGCGCATGCCTCGTCGTTCCGTTCGGTGCTGCTGGAGGGTACGCACCCTGACCTGGTGAATCCGACGCGTCTGGCGGAGGTGACCGCCCACTTCGCCGGCTAACCCTCTATAACTGATGTAGCCCGGAGGTAATAGTCGTTACCTCCGGGCTACATCGGTTAAAACATGCATGCGTGTTCTTATCATAAAGAGTATCTTTTAGGTGATTTTAGTCATATAAAAGATTTGTGTAAAAAATTATCGGTACACAAATGGCGCAAAATGCCAAATTTTACAGACCTTATTATACACATACACTCTTAAATTTTGTGACACATGACTCATTTGTTGCTTGAAAAGACTCCTTAATGAGTGCTAGATTGAAGCCACCTCTTAAATATGATTCCGATTACATAGATTGGGATTGTATCTAAGAGAACGACTCGGCATACACCAGGTCTTGAAACGTATCTCACTCATGCAGAAGGATATCCTTCTCAAAACACTAGGAGTTTACGATGAAGCTCTAGAACATTCTCCTAGTAGTCATGACGCTGCAGACCCCCCTGTGTATTGTCTGCACATAGCGGCTTGATCCTTTCGTCATGGGTGCGCTCCCAAACTAGTAGGTATTCCCCCATGCCCGAAGTCCTGCTTGAACTTTGGTTCAGCATAGGGCTTAGCATAGACAACTGATTCCCTAAGCACCCGTATTACTGGGCACTACATGGTGATTATCGCCAGAGCATAACCCAGCTTTCTTTACTACCGCATATTCTTTATCCAATTAAGGAGGGAGAATTATGAACCTCAAGAAATTCTTTCAACCCGCAATGGCTATAACGTTTGCATTCACGTTAGCCTGCACATCCTGTTCTACAGGCCCGCAACTAGAACGTGATGAAACAGCCCAAGCAACTCTAGACTATAAAAACAACCAAATCATTACTCCGCTCGAAGAATACAATGACCTTTTAGATGAAAATTCCCAGTATTACACTCGAGCCTTGGAAATTCTCAGGCAGCGCTGTTTCGCAAAACACGGCCAATCCTATGAAATATATATCCCGGATGTAGAAGATAGGAAATTCTTTTCGTCCGGTCGCGAGTTTGGCCTCTGGAACCCCGAATACGCCGCCAAATATGGAAACTACAAGCGAGGGAATGCACCATCATCCGGGGGCTATGACACAAAAATCATGGAACAGTGCATGCCTGAAATCTTAGCCACGTTGAAAGAGATCGCGGGCATCAGCCTCGAAGAGCAAAGTGGCCTCACAGAAGCCTATCGTCGAATCCACGGCGAATCCTATGCAGCTGCCATGAATCATCCTGAATGGAAAAAATACCGTGAAGCATGGTGGAAATGCCTATCGGATAAAGGTCTAACGCCACGAAAAGGCGACGAAGAATGGGGTACAAAAGAACTATCACATGCAACCCGTGCTAGCGGTGATAATAATGCCCCGGCATCAGAAGAAGAAATTCGACTCAGCGTCATTGAAGCACAATGCAGTAAAGATACAGGAATGGCTCAAGGTCTTGCTAATCTTGTAGCTTCGTATCAAAAACCGCTCATCCGGGATAATGAAACAAAACTAGAAGAACAGCGAAAGCAGCTATCAGAAGTTAATCTCCGATATAAAGAGTGGGTTCTCAAAAACCAATAAATATAATGCCCCCGGTTGATGAATCATCAACCGGGGGCATCGTTTAGCGTCTAACGCAGAACCGGGGTTCTACAGCTAAATGCTTAGTGCTGCTCCAGCTCGGAGTTAGCGTTCACGTTGAGCAGGTCGTACTTAGCGAATGCCTTCGCGGGAACGTCTGCTGCAACCTCGCCGCGCTTTGCCAGCATCTGCAGGGTGCGGACAACAACCGACTCTGCATCGATGTGGAAGAAGCGACGTGCACCCGGGCGGGTGTCTGCGAAGCCGAAGCCGTCAGCACCCAGGGTTGCGAAGTCGTTCGGAACGAACTGGCGGATCTGGTCGGGAACATCCGAAGTGAAGTCGGTGGTCGCGACGATCGGGCCAGCAGCGCCAGCCAGCTTCTGGGTCACGTAAGGAACGCGAGCGGGCTGGTTCGGGTTCAGCAGAGCCTCTTCCTCAGCGGCAATACCGTCGCGGCGCAGCTCGGTCCACGAGGTGACAGACCAGACGTCTGCGGAGACGCCCCAGTCCTCAGCCAGCAGCTGCTGAGCCTTCTCAGCCCACGGAACAGCAACGCCGGATGCCAGCAGCTGTGCCTTGGGGCCGGAGGTCAGCGGGGACTCGCTAATCTTGTGGATACCCTTGATGATGCCCTCAACGTCAACGTTTGCCGGCTCAGCAGGCTGGTGAATCGGCTCGTTGTACACGGTCAGGTAGTACATGACGTTGTGGTCTTCGTCCTTGGTACCGTACATCTGCTCGATACCGCGCTCCACGATGTGAGCGATCTCGTAGCCGTAAGCCGGGTCGTAGATCTTGAACGCCGGGTTGGTGGACGCCAGAATCGGGGAGTGGCCATCGTTGTGCTGCAGACCCTCACCGGACAGGGTGGTACGACCTGCGGTTGCACCGATGACGAAGCCGCGGCACAGCTGGTCGGCAGCAGCCCAGAAGCCGTCGCCAGTGCGCTGGAAGCCGAACATCGAGTAGAAGATGTAAATCGGGATCATCGGCTCGCCGTGGGTGTCGTAGGAGGAGCCCAGTGCGATGAACGCAGCGGTTGCGCCTGCCTCGTTAATACCCACGTGAACGATCTGGCCCTCGGGGGACTCGGTGTAGGTGAGCATGAGCTGGTGGTCAACGGGCACGTAGTTCTGACCGTTGGGGTTGTACAGCTTAGCCGAGGGGAAGAAGGAGTCCATACCGAAGGTACGTGCCTCATCGGGGGTGATGGGAGCGATACGGTGACCGAAGCCCTTCACGCGCATGAGGTCCTTCATCAGGCGGACGAACGCCATGGTGGTAGCAGCGGTCTGCTTGCCGGAGCCCTTCTTGGTCTGTGCGTAGACCTTGGACTCGGGCAGGATAATCTCAGGCTGGGTGTTTGCACGGCCGGGGATGTAACCGCCGAGTTCCTTACGGCGTGCGTGCATGTACTGCAGTGCCGGGTGGCTTGCCTCGGGCACGTAGTACGGCGGGTTGTACAGATCCTTCTCCAGCTCCTCGTCGGAGATGGGGATGTTCAGGTGGTCACGGAAGCCCTTCAGTGCTTCCATGGTGAACTTCTTGATCTGGTGGGTGGAGTTACGTGCCTCGAAGAACGGGCCGAGCTCCGCACCCTTAATGGACTGTGCCAGGATGACGGTGGGCTTGCCCTTGGTCTCCATAGCTTCCTTGTAGGCTGCGTAGAGCTTCTTGTCGTCGTGGCCACCCAGGCGCAGGTTGAAGATCTGCTCGTCGGTCAGGTCTGCAACCAGTTCCTTGGTTTCGGGGTACTTGCCGAAGAAGTGCTCGCGGATGTAGCCACCGTCTTCGCCACGGAAGGTCTGGTAGTCACCGTCGAGGGTCTCGTTCATCAGCTGGATGAGCTTGCCGCTCTTGTCCTTCTTGAGCAGCTCGTCGTAGTCGGAGCCCCACAGGACCTTGATGACGTGCCAGCCTGCGCCGCGGAAGAATGCCTCGAGCTCCTGAACGATCTTGCCGTTACCGCGAACGGGGCCGTCCAGACGCTGCAGGTTGCAGTTGACGACGAAGGTCAGGTTGTCCAGGTGCTCGTTTGCAGCCAGCTGCAGTGCACCACGCGACTCGGGCTCGTCCATCTCGCCGTCGCCCAGGAATGCCCAGACGTGCTGCTCGGAGGTGTCCTTGATCTTGTGGTTGTGCAGGTACTTGTTGAAGGATGCCTGGTGGATTGCGTTCAGGGGGCCCAGACCCATGGAAACGGTCGGGAACTGCCAGAACTCGGGCATGCAACGGGGGTGCGGGTACGAAGGAATACCGTCTGCGCCCTTGGTCTTCTCCTGACGGAAGCCGTCCATCTGGTCTTCGCTCAGGACGCCCTCAACGAATGCGCGGGAGTAGACACCGGGGGAGGAGTGACCCTGGAAGAAGACCTGGTCACCGCCACCGGGGTGGTTACGGCCGCGGAAGAAGTGGTTCTGGCCCATTTCGTAGAGGTCAGCCACACCTGCGAAGGTGGAGATGTGACCGCCAACGCCGATGCCCTTCTTCTGGGCACGCTGAACCATGATTGCTGCGTTCCAACGAATCCATGCGCGGTACTGGCGCTCGAGTTCCTCATCACCGGGGTACTCGGGCTGCTGATCAACAGGGATGGTGTTGATGTAGTCGGTCTTGACCAGAGTGGGGACCTTTACGCCCTTTGCACCAGCTTCCTTGAGCAGTGCGCGAAGGATGTACTCTGCACGCTCGGTGCCGTGAGTCTTGATAAGGTCCTCGAGGGACTCAGCCCATTCCTGGGTCTCTTCTACGTCGATGTCCTTGAGGCCATCAAGAAGGGTGCTCAGGGAGTGCTCGTTCGGTACGTTAGCCAAACTAATCCAACCTCTCTTCTGTGCGGTTGTGAGATCGCCCGCCGCGCGATGTTGCGTTGTCGAACAATCTTTGTGTTTAAGCGCTATAGGTCTGTAAGACCCACTTCGCTTCTTATCTCTACTATCTTAGACCTAAAGGTGCCTCTCTTGGTCTCAAATGGGGTTTTTTGTGATGTGGGTTTCGCATTGTGACTATCTGAGCGGAAAAAATGCGCATCATAAGTACTAGTTAGGGTCTTTTTGCACCTAAATGGCGCGGAATGGCGGGGTTGGCGGAATGGCGCGGAATGAGGGGGTGTGTCTTACCTGAAAGGTAGCGGCCTTACATGGCTTGCTGTGGCTTAGTGTGGGGTGCAGTGGGAAAATGAAAAAAATACTGAGACATAGAACACGTGCTCTGGATTTGCGCGACACCTCAAAAGTCCGTATAGTTGTTTCTTGTGTTCGCCACTGGAACGGAAACGAAACAGTGAGAACTACGGGTCTTTAGCTCAGCTGGTAGAGCGCCACGTTTACACCGTGGATGTCATCGGTTCGATCCCGGTAGGACCCACCGATTGCCCCGGTACCGCAAGGTACCGGGGTTTTTGTTTACCCGGTTGTGTATACCCATTGACCTGCCGCGAGAGTACCCGGCGGGAGGCTCACGAAAATAATTCGGTCGGGACTGCGATTCCTTCGAGCATAAAACTGCACTCCACCTATATATAGCCCGCCCTCAGCGCGTATCCTTATATACATGACTGAAAACAAGAAGGCACAGATTGGTGTCACCGGCCTTGCTGTCATGGGCGCAAACCTCGCCCGCAACCTGGCACGTAACGGCTACACCGTGGCACTGCACAACCGTTCCGTAGAGAAGACCGACGCACTGCTGGCTGAGCACGGCGCAGACGGCGACTTCATCCGTACCGAGTCCCTGCAGGAACTCGTCGACTCCCTCGAGTCTCCCCGCCGCATCCTGATTATGGTCAAGGCGGGCGCACCCGTCGACGCTGTTATCGAGCAGCTCACCCCCATGCTCGACGAGGGTGACATCATCATCGACGGCGGTAACTCCCACTTCCCCGACACCATCCGTCGCGAGCACGCCCTGGCTGAAAAGGGCCTGCACTTCGTGGGCGTTGGCGTTTCCGGTGGTGAAGAGGGCGCTCTCTGGGGCCCCTCCATGATGCCCGGCGGCTCCGCAGAGTCCTACAAGCACCTGGGCCCGCTGCTCGAAAAGATCGCAGCGAAGGCACCGCAGGACGGCGCACCCTGCTGCGCATGGATCTCCACCGACGGTGCGGGCCACTTCGTGAAGATGGTCCACAATGGCATTGAGTACGCCGACATGCAGGTGATCGGCGAGGCTTACGACATTCTGCGCTCCATCGCAGGCATTGAGCCGGCACAGCAGGCAGAAATCTTCAAGACCTGGAACGAAGGCGACCTGAGCTCCTACCTGATCGAAATCACCGCAGAGGTGCTCGCACAGGTAGACGCAAAGACCGGCAAGCCCCTGGTCGACGTGATTGTTGACGCAGCTGGCCAGAAGGGTACCGGCCTGTGGACCGCTAAGGCTGGCCTGGACCTCGGTTCCCCCGTCTCCGCTATCGCAGAGTCCGTGTTCGCACGCGCCCTCTCCTCCTCCGAGCGTGAGCAGCGCGAGCAGGCACAGCGCGAACTGCCCGCCGGCCTGATTGCAACCACCGGTATTGGTGCAGGCGACCCCGAGTTCGTTGAGGATGTGCGCCGCGCACTCTTCGCATCCAAGCTCGTGGCATACGCACAGGGCATGGACCTGCTCACCCGCGCAGGCAAGGAATACGGCTGGGACCTGAAGCTGGACACCATCGCATCGCTGTGGCGTGCAGGCTGCATCATCCGCGCCGAGCTGCTGGGCGACATCATGGCCGCCTACGCAGACGAGGCTCCCGCGAACATGCTGCTGGCACCCGCCTTCAAGAACCTCATGGAGGAGCTCGTTCCTTCCTGGCGTCGCGTGGTGGCTAAGGCGACCGCACTGGGTATCCCCGTGCCGGTGTTCGCTTCCGCACTGTCCTACTACGACGGTCTGCGTCGCGACCGCCTGCCCGCATCTCTGATTCAGGGTCAGCGTGACTTCTTCGGTGCACACACCTACGGTCGTATTGACGAAGAGGGCGCCTTCCACACCATGTGGAGCGGTGACCGTTCCGAGGTGAACGCAGCGGACATCCACGTTCACTAAGCTCACGTAGCTGAATACGTAAAAGCCCGCCTCGGCTGGATGAGAATCCGGTCGGGGCGGGCTTTCGTTATGTCTTGATAGGGCAGTCCCTGAGGTATCTCACGATATATCTCAGGGGTGCAACAGGGGAGAGGCGCTGCGGATGTCAGCTAGGAGCCTCCAGACGCGCCTCTAAGGGCTCAAAACGCTAGCGAGCACTAAATCCACATGGCGGGGTCAATGTACTCCACAGCGTCCACCAGGGGCTTCTTCTTCTCTGGAGTGCGCGGGCGGTGCTTCGCGGGAATGCCGGTAATAATCGAGTCGGCGGGGTGATCGTTGACGACCACGGCGTTCGCACCAATGGCACTATCGGCACCAATAACCACCGGACCCAGAACCTTCGCGCCGGCACCAATGGTCACGCGGTCGCCGATGGTGGGGTGGCGCTTCACCTTCTCCAGGGAGCGACCACCCAGGGTCACGCCGTGGTACAGCATTACGTCGTCACCGACCTCAGCGGTTTCGCCAATGACAATGCCCATGCCGTGATCAATGAAGAAACGGCGGCCAATGGTCGCGCCCGGGTGAATCTCCACGCCGGTCAGAAAACGCGCAAACTGCGAAAGGGTACGCGCCAGAGCCTTCGTCTCATCCTTCTGCCAGAGCTTATGGGTCAGGCGGTGAACCCAAATGGCGTGCATACCCGAATAGTTCAGCGCAATCTCGACAGCGCCACGCGCAGCAGGGTCGTGCTGGCGGACGTTCTCAATATCTTCACGCAGACGCGCAATAAAACTCATTGGGTTCCCTTTCCCTCATCGGTCGTGCTCTGTGTATGCGACCTTTCCAAAGGTACCAACAATGAGGCCCATTCACCTATTCCCGCACCCTCAGCTGTCATAGTGGACGCCCCCTCCGAAATCTCAGTCACAATTCCGTGCAGAACGTAATATTTACGCCCCGTACGGCCCCGCCAAGAGCCTCCACCCGCAGACGCTAGATTGGGGCACGCAAAAAGCCCCGCCTGCCGTGTATGCAACCGGCAGACGGGGCGTAGCACTATAAACCTGAAACCTCCCACTAAAGGGGGCTCAGAAGCTCAATTAGCCGCGGATATCCTCGTACAGAGCGGTAGAGATGTAACGCTCACCGAAGTCAGGAACGATAGCCACGATCAGCTTGTCCTTGTTCTCAGACTTCTTAGCCTCCTCCAGAGCAGCCCAAACAGCCGCACCGGAAGAAATACCGCCCAGAATACCTTCCTGGGTAGCCAGCAGGCGGGAGGTGCGCATAGCGTCCTCAGCACTGACCGGGGTCACGGAATCGTAGATGCCGCGGTCCAGGGTGTCGGGAACGAAGTTAGCGCCAAGGCCCTGAATCTTGTGGGGGCCAACGCGACCCTCAGAGAGCAGCGGGGAGTCCTTCGGCTCAACCGCAACAACCTTAACGTTGGGGTTCTGCTCCTTCAGGTACTTACCGGTACCGGAGATGGTGCCGCCGGTGCCAATACCCGCCACGAAAATGTCGACCTTACCGTCGGTTGCTTCCCAAATCTCGGGGCCGGTGGTGTTGTAGTGAATAGCGGGGTTTGCCTCGTTGGAGAACTGAGACGCCAGGATAGCGTTCTCGGTGGTCGCAACGATTTCCTTAGCCTTCTCCACAGCACCGCGCATACCCTCGGTACCGGGGGTCAGCACAATCTGAGCACCGTAAGCGCGCAGCAGGACACGACGCTCAGCAGACATGGTCTCCGGCATGGTCAGGATGACGCGGTAACCGCGAGCAGCACCCACCATAGCCAGCGCGATACCGGTGTTACCGGAAGTACCCTCAACAATGGTGCCGCCGGGCTTCAGCGCACCCGACTTCTCAGCAGCGTCAATGATGGCGCGGCCGATACGGTCCTTGACCGAACCAGCGGGGTTGTAGAACTCAAGCTTGACCGCGACGTTACCGGGAAGACCCTCGTCCAGTCGGTTCAGCTTAATCAGGGGGGTCTGGCCGGTTGCTTCAACGATGCTGTTGAGAATCTTTGCCATGGGGTGCTCCTTACATGAGCCTGGGGGGAGACCAGCCGCGACGGGGTCTCCGCAATGAATAATCGGTTACGTGGCAACTCTACTACTCGCCGGCGGCAGGTTTAAACCTGCGGTCACAGTTCGTAATAATGCCAGAGAAAAACCTCAGGGAACGAGGTTCAAAAAGAGGGTACAGAAAAGCGCCGCACAAACCCTTTCTCGATAAAGGATGATGAATGTGCGGCGCTCTCTAGAAACATTATGTAGCCCAAAAGACAACCTCTGTATATAAGAGTAGTGGTGAACTCCGTTCACCGCAAGCTGGAGCCACAAATTTTATTGCCATCAATGGAAAAAACAGTAAAAACCGCATCCTGAGACGGCACAACGCTAAAAGCGGGGGAGAAAACCAGCCTCAGAGGACTAGTTGATGTCCATGTGAAGATCCCACTTGTTGTTCAAGTAGCGACCAACAGCCTCACCAAACATCTTCACGTGACGCTTATCAGCCGCCACAGTCTGCTCCTTGCCGTCCTTGAACAGCTTCTCACCTAGATCAACATTCAGAGTCACGGTCCAGTTGTACGCGCCCTGCGCCAGAACCGGCTGCTTAGTACCAATAGTCAAGGTAGCGGTCGGGTTCACGTACCAGGTCTTCTTCTCGTCAATACCTGCCTTAGTGGAATCCGCGTACTTCTTCATCGCCGCCAGGGTCTCCTGGTCGGTGCTGACCTCGTTCATGTAGTGCATATCGCCGGTACGCAGCAGGTACTCAAACGCCGCACCGAAGTACGCCAGAGCCGCCGCGAAGCCAGCCACCGAATTCTGGTGCATAGCCTCCGGAACAATCGGGGAAGGAACATTCTGCGGCGGGTGCTCAGCGTTACCCGGCTGGTACTCGCCGTGATCCTCCATCTTCTCCAGCTTCGCTACGCCACTGTAATCCTTATTGTCGTTAGGCAGCGGAGAGCTCGTCGCAGTAGCCGACGCAGAAGCAGAAGGGGAAGGGGAAGCAGACGCCGACGCAGAGGGCGAGGCGGTAGCAGACCCAGAAGCAGCCGCAGAAGCGCTCTCAGAGCCAGAAGCGGAAGCAGACGCCTCAGAAGTAGCCTTAGAGCCACAAGCCGCCAGCAAAGCCATGGAGCTGACGCCTAGTACACCCAGCGCCGCGCGGCGGGTCAGGTTCTCGGACATAGTGATACCTTTCAGTCAGTCGGTGATTGCAACCAGTTTAGCCGCAAACCCAACAGGATACAGAGTTGAGCGGACGAAGCGTGAGAAGCGCCTCGCTGATAAAAGCGTTATGACGAACTATGACGCCGCGGAAGTGGCGGACGCCTCAGCGGAAGCTTCAGCAGAAGCGGCGGCAGAAGAGGACACAGAAGCCGAACCGGATGCTACCGCGCTCGCGGAGGGAGCACCGCCCTGAACAGTAGCACCGTACGCCATGCTCAGCTCCCACATCTTAGAATCAGCATGGTAGCGGCCGCGGAAATCGCACTCCTGAACCGTCACCTGAGAAGCCGGACCCGCCGCAGAAGCCGTGGCAGAAGCAGTGGGGGATGCCGCGTCAGACACCAGCGCATCCTCAGAAGGCTCAGTAGGCTCAGCAGAAGCACTCGCGGAGGCGACCACCGGCTGGATCTTGCCCTCAGCCACCGCCTCCGTACCGAAGTCCAGGGTGTACTTGCCCTTAAACAGCAGGTTGCCATCACTCATAATGGACGGCTGCGCACTCGAAAGCGCATAGGAAGCCGACGGATTCACATACCAGGAACCCTTCTCCACACCCGCAAGAATAGAAGCCGACAGAGCATCCACCTCCGAGCGAGTCTTCGACGACAGCTGAATGCCGGTTGAGAACGCATCCGTGCTACCGGTCTTCACCAGATAATCCATAGCCGCCGCAAAATAAGCAATCGCCTCATGAAAACCCGTCACCGTATTCGCCGACAGAGCATCAGTCACCTTCGGCTTCGGAGCATTACGCGGCGGATGCTCCACCGTACCCTGCTCATAATTCACCGCACCCTCATAGTGGGTGTACTCCACCAGACCCGAATAGTTCTGACCATCATCGCTGTACCCATTCGGGTTAGCGCTCGACTTCGAACCGTTCAGGCTACCGCCCTGAGAACCAGACTGCTGGCTAGAGCCACCCGAACCGCAAGCGCTCAACAGCGCCGCAGAACCCGCAACAGCGGATGCGCCCAAGCCCAAACGCAGCAGAGAACGGCGCGAGAAAGACTGAGAAAAAGAAGACATACAAAAACCTTGAATCGAAAGACCGGTACTACCAGAGTAAAACAGATCATGCCCTAACCCGAGTGCGAGTTAGGGCATGATGCCTCATCCATCTGAGGGCTTAAAGGTTGTCACCATTAGAATTGCCGCCATTGCCGGAGTTACCGGAATCGCCAGCATTACCGCCGTTAGCGGCACCACCATTCTGCGGCTGAGCCGACGCCTGAGCCTCGTACTCATCCTGAATAGTCAAAGTCCAGTCATTATCGTGGCGCACACCGGTAATCACCAAGCCGCGCTCAGTACGGCGCACCTTCTCAGACATCTCCGCGGGAGCACCGTCAATCACCACGGTCGGACCCAAATCAATCACCAAATCAAAGGTCCACTGCACGCTCTTCTTCACCAGCGCAGGAACCGCAGTGAACGCAGACATGGTCACCTTCGGCGACACAAACCAATCACGATTCTGCGAGCTCTCATTCGACTCATCCATAAACGAGGAGAACGACGCAACGAACTTCTCATCAGCCTTCGACTCACGCAGCGGAGCCGCATCACCGGTCAGCACCAGGTAGTTAATCGCCGCATACACGAACGCAATCGAATCGTACAGACCCTGCACCGAGTTCTCCGAAGCGCTCGCCGGGCGCTTGGGGAACGGCACGTTCTGAGCGGGCGCAGACTCGGTCGCCGGAATGAAATCACCCTTCTTCTCGTAGTTATCGAAGGTTACCTCGCCGCTAAAGTCAGCGCGCGCAGAAGCAGAGGGGGAAATCTGAGGGGTATCCGCATCAGCGTCCTCGCTGGTGGACGAAGAGCCACCGCACGCAACCAGTAGGGCGCTCAAAGACACGCCCGCAACGCCCGCACCCGCGTAGCGCAGAGCAGAACGGCGGCTGATGCCGGTAGTGGAACTGGGAAGCCCGGAGGTCATGGGGAAAAGCGCCACGGAATACCTTTCGAGTGAGAATCTCAGGTGAGAGACGAGTGAGAGAAAGCCTCGACGAGCGGATATCACACGCGGACATCCCTCTAGAGACAGTCCTAAGTATAACGCGCCCCCGCCTTCACACCCGTGTGTACCAGCGCTCAAACGAGCGTGATATGCCGCCCATCAGCGAACTTACCGCAGTCTTACTGTAACCAGCGGGAGCATCGCGCCGAATGGGGCATAGCGGGTATAGCGAAGGAGAGGACGCGTTCAACGTCTATAGGGATTGTCTATAGGGGAGGGGCTACTGGGCACCCGCCGCGGGAGCAGCATCTCCACCAGCGGCACCGGGCTGAGCGGCACCGGGATCAGGAGCACCGGGCGCTGCGCTCGGCTGAACCGTCGCAGCGGCAGGCTGAGTTGCCACAGGCTGCGCGGTAGCCGCAGGCGCCTGGGTAGCGGCAGGCTGAGGAGCCTGAGCCGCGCCACCCTGACCGGTGCCGGTCTGTGCGCCACCGTTCTGGGAGCCAGTGTACTGATGGGAACCGTTCTGGGCAGCAGGAGCCTGCGCACCACCGTTCTGCGCGGCGCCATTCTGAGCAGTGCCCTGAGCCGCGCCGTTACCCGAAGTATTCGCGCCGGTATGTGCGCCAGCATTAGCTGCCACAGTGCTGTCATCAGTCACCGTCGGGGTATAGGTCGAGGAAGGATGCGCACGCGGAGTCTGAGTCGGCTTCGGGGTCAACGCGGGATCATACTGCTGAGGCGAGATGACGACCCAGCGCTTCGCCTCTTCATCGTACTCAGCGTAGAGAGCCTTAATCTCCTGTGCCTCAGTGTCTTCCAGAGGCTTGGTCGTATTGGTCGCCTTCTCAACCTGCATACCGTGCGCCTGAGTTACGGTGCACGCCCACGCATACTTAGTGCCGCGGGTCGTCGGCTGCTTATCGGTCAGACGGAACGTCCACTCGCCGCCCACCAGCCAGTTCGTACCGGGAGCATAGAATGCACGCAGCTTCTCCAGCGCCGCACGGTTGGTAGAGTTCTGAGCCTGAACCACCTGCAGAGCAGGACCGGGGTCACCGGTCATGCGGGCATAGTTCACCGCCGCCGCAAAATACGCGAAGGTGGCGCGCAGACCGCGGGCGTTCTTGTCGTACATGCTCTCATCCTCAATCGGGATGGGCACGGCACTCGCCTTAGAATCAACGCTTGCCGGGCCGGCAGTCGGCTCAATCGTGTAGACCTGACCGGTTTCCGGGTCGGTGCTACTCATCGGAGCTGCGCCATTACCGGGAATGTACTTGGTCCACTTCAGCTCGCCCGACAGGTTATCGTAGGCACCCGCAATCGAAGCGGAAGGAGTGGGGGAGGCGGTCGCCTCCGCAGTCTTTTTGGAACCGCAAGCGGCAAGCATCGCACCCAGGGCGGCAGTGCCCGTGAGCGCAATAAAGTGGCGGCGGCTGTGAATCATAGTGATCCCCTTGAATGTGCTGTGATGCGGAAGTATCGGTGATAGGTGAAGAGCTCACGCCCTAATCCTCAGCCTAACATCAGCCCCTGTAAGAAAGGCGTGAAGCAGTCACCCGCGGGGCAGGTAGAGGCGTATTGAGGTGAAAATGGGCGGACCTCATCTAGCCCTAGCCTATAGATTTCACGCGTGGCACACAAATAAAAGCCCTCATCCGTGCCTCATATCACCCAATATGACGGGTTCTTTGAGGCACGGATGTAAAGAAGCTTTAGGCTGAGCCTCGAATATAACGAGCCGCCTTAGAAGAGGAGCTCTCATTCGGGGTCGGGTGCGCGCTCGGGGCGTTCGCGGACGGTTCAGTGGTAGCCGCCGGGGTGGCGGTAGCGCTTGGGGAAGACTTCGGGTCCTCCAGCATTTGCCAGCCCTCTTCACCAAAGTAGACGTACGCATCCGCCTTCTGATTGCTGCCGTAGATACCGGTGAGCTGCTCACGCTGACGGGTCTCATGGTTGAACAGGAACGCGTTCTCATCCACCTTCAGGGTCGCCTTCCAGCAGTAGACGTCCTGCTCGGTGGCGGGTACCGGCTGCGGGGAGCTCAGGTTAATGCACATGGGGTGGTTGCTCTTAGAGACCAGCCAGCCAATGTTGTAGCGGTAAATGTCGCGGTACATCTGCGCCATGTGGCTAAAGTGCTCCTGGCCGGGCAGGCTCATGAAGGGGTCGGTATCGCCGGTGAGGAGCATGTAGTTCTGCGCCGCACCCCAGTACTGCAGGAAGGCGTGCAGACCCTCAACGGTACGTTCCTTAGCCTCCGGAGGCATGATGGGGCGGGGGACATTGACGGCGCGGTGACTGAGAGTACCGTTCGAGAAATTGCCGACGCGCTCAAAGAACTGATCGGGCAAGATTGCCGGGCCGCGGCCGTCCAGGGCGGATGCGGGCAGAGGCTCGGCGTAGGTGATGCTGCGCGTGGTGGTCGCAGATTTGGTCTGGGTGCTCTGAGGCGCCGGTGCGGCATTAGTGGGAGAGGATTCAGTGAGTGGTTGAGGGCGAGAAACTGCGCTGGGGCTGCAAGCGCTTGCGAGTGCACTCAATGCTGCTCCGGAAGAAAGAGCAAGAAGATGGCGACGTGACAGCGAACCGAACATACGCAACCTTTCGCAAGAGTAAAGACGGGCAGGCAGTAATGGGTAGCTCGGATGCAGTGAACCTCAACGGCAGTTGATTGCAGCTGCGTGAGGGGTCGGTGAGCGTTCCCGAGGGGTGTGGCATACCGTGGTGAGTACGGATGCGATAGAAAGGGCAGGTCAGAAGCCACCTGAAGGAATCGGTATGGGTTATGACCTGCCTGATTGTCGTGCTCAATGATTCTAAGCGTACTTTCAGGTTTAAAATAACCATATCTGCGCTTAAAGGTAAAAAGTTATCAAATCTTAATATTTGCCCGTTTTATGCGGGTTATAAAACGTACCAATGTGTTCGAGATAACCGCATTGAAATGTGCTGATTTCCTGCGGAAAATCAAGGATTTTCTAACCTGTTCTTCTTGTGAATAAATCATAAATTGGAGTTGTTGCACCAAGTGTGCAAGTAGTATCTCAACCTCTTCAGGTTGTCCAAACACCTATCAAAAACACCTCAATATGAGCCCCCAAACAACCCGTAGCCGTAACGCGCCCACCGCAACGTCCACACATGGCATGAAGCAGGTGCACCCTATGGGACAATAGCGCTGTGACTACCACCGACTATGCGCAGCTCAAAGCAGCTCGCGAACTGCTCACTCGAATCCCCCTCCCGCTCGACGTAGAAGCCGGCGAAACCCCCGGCACCCCCTACACCGTCGCCCACGACGGCACCGCCGAGCACGGCACCGCCACCGCGCGCACCCTGCTCGCCGCCATGGCACGCCAACTTGACGATTACATCCTGCCCCGCAGCGCCAGCGTCGACAACCCCCTCACCATCGTGGTCGGAGGCTCCACCGGCGCCGGCAAATCCACCCTCGTCAACACCCTGCTCGGCGAACCGCTCACCCAGTCCGGCGCGATTCGACCCACCACCCGCCACCCCGTACTCCTGCACCGCGCAGAAGACGAAGCGGCGCTGTCACCCGAACGCTTCCTGCCCACCCTGCCGCGCACCCGCACCTCCGGCATGAACGCCGGATCGCAGGCACTACCCGGCCTCGACCCGAAGATTGCGCGCGCCCTCATTCCTATTACTACCTCGGCGCTACCGCAGGGCATCGCGCTCATCGACGCACCCGATATCGACTCCGTCTCCGAGGAAAACCGCACCCTCGCCAAGGAACTGCTCTCCGCCGCAGACCTGTGGCTCTTCGTCACCACCGCCAACCGCTACGCCGACGCCGTGCCATGGGAACTGCTCCACGAAGCAGCCGCACGCTCCATCGCCATCGCCGTGGTGCTCAACCGCGTGCCCGAAGGCGACGAAGAAGCCATCGAAAACGACCTGCGACGCATGCTCGACGAAGCCGGAATCCACGCCGTACTGATTCACACCGTCACCGAACAGCCCCGCGACGAAAGCGGGATGCTCGCACCCGTCAGCCTCGCCCCGCTGACCCTGTGGATCCGCGAACTCGGCGCCGACGCACCTGCCCGCGCCGCCATCGCCCGGCAGACCCTCGCCGGTGCCGTCGAAACCCTCGCCGGTAACCTGCAGGTGCTCGCCGCCGAACAGGCACGCCAGCAGGCGGCACACCAGTCGCTTGCCACCATCGCCGCCGAAGAATACGAGGACGCGCTGACCACCATTGACGGGGCGCTCTCCGACGGCTCGCTGCTACGCGGTGAAGTGCTCTCGCGCTGGCACGACTTCGTGGGAACCGGCGACTTCTTCCGCTCCCTCGACAGCACCATCGGTCGCCTGCGCGACCGCGTCAGCTCCGCCCTGCGAGGTCAGCCCGCTGCCGCCCAGAAGGTAGAAGACGCCCTCGAAAGCGGCATCCACGCCGTCGTGCTGGATGCGGCCGCACGCGCCTCCGAAAACACCCGCACCCGCTGGCGTGCCAGCCGCGCTGGACGCTCCCTGCTGGCGCGCCTTGATGCGCCGCAGGCTGTTTCTGTTGCGCCGCAGACGGCCTCCGCCGCGGCGCCCGAACAGAACGCAGGCGCAAACGGCGAGGCGAAGGGCAACGAAGCGAAGGGTGAAGTGCAGTCCGCCGAAGACATCTTCTCCGCAGCCGTTGCCGAACAGATTCGCCTCTGGCAGGGCTCCGTCCTCGAAATGATCCGCGAAGAAGGCGCCGACAAGCGCAAACGCGCCCGCTTCCTCTCCCTGGGCGTGAACGCCGCCGCCGTGATGCTCATGGTCGCCGCGTTCAGCCTCACCGGCGGCATTACCGGTATTGAGGCGGGTATCGCTGGCGGTAGCGGCGTGGTCGGCACCAAACTGCTCGAGTCCATCTTCGGTGAAGACGCGGTGCGCCGCATGGCAACCCGCGCCCGCACCGACCTGCTCGAACGCATGGCGGATCTGCTCACCGAACACGCTCAGCCCTTCACCGTGGTACTCGAAGAAACCGACCCGCAGGCTGATGCCGAGGACATTCACCGTGCCGCCGAGCAGGTACAGGCGATCGCCGCAGAAATGAGTGCGCAGAGCCAAACTGCCCACACTAACGGCACGGTTGCCCGCTAAACCACTCCGGACAGGCACCCCGCACCACAGACGAAGAAAAACGCACTATGACTACCCCCGAGACCAAACTCGAGAACACACTTGAGAACAAAGCCGCTGAGCGCCATGCCGAGCGAGGCGCCACCCCCGCCGTGGCGACCTCGCCCTTCGCGCGCTCCGTCGCATCCCTCAAGGACGCCATCAGCTACGGCGAAGGACGAGTCCCCGAAACCGTGCTGCTCGACGCCGCCGAAACCCTCGAACGCCTCAGCCAGCGTCGCGAACTCTCCACCGAACACACCGTCATCGGCTTCTTCGGCGCGACCGGCAGCGGCAAATCCACGCTCTTCAACGCCATCGCCGGGCAGAACATTGCCCTCTCTGCTCCCACACGCCCGACGACCTCCACCGTGCAGGCGGCAATCTGGGAAGCAGAAGGCAGCGAAGAGCTACTTGACTGGCTCGGCATCGACAAGCGCGTCTACCCGCAAACTCAGGCGCTCGCCGCCGAAGGAGAGGCAACCGAGGGTAATAAGGCAACCGGGGGAGTGGCTGCGCCCAATGCCGTCACCGAACCGGCACCCGGACTCTTCAACCGCATCCGCCGCGCAGTAGGCGGACGCGGCGAAATGCGCACCCGCACCGGCGGCCTCATCCTGCTGGACATGCCCGACTTCGACTCGGTCACCACCACTAACCGCGACCTCGCCGCCCGCATGATGCGCTACGTGGACGTACTCGTCTGGGTTGTCGACCCCCAAAAATACGCCGACGCCGTCATCCACCGCGACTTCATGGTGCCGCTTGCCGCATCCGGCGCGCAGGCGCTCTGCGTGCTCAACCAGGCGGACAAACTCGCACCCGCCGAGGTGCCCGCCGTGCTCGCATCCCTCACCCGCCTGCTCCAGGCCGAGGGCACCGAAGCGCACCTGCTCGCCGCGCCCATCGCCGTCTCCGCACGAACCGGCGAAGGCGTGGACGTGCTCCGTGACCTGCTCGCCCAGGTAGCCGCCGCCAAGAGCCTGTCCCTGCAACGAACCGACGCGCAGCTGCACGCCACCGCCTCCCAGCTGCGCACCTACGCCGGGGGAGAGGGCACCGTCCTCGCTGGAGCCTACGCCCTCGACGCGGAGCAGAAGCTCGTGCAGGCATGCTACACCTCCAGCCATGCCGAGCAGGTTCTGCAGGCGGCAACCGCCTCCTACCGCCGCGCCGCGGGTCAGCACACCGGCTGGATTCTCACCCGCTGGATGAGCCGCCTGAAGGCCGACCCCCTGCGCCGCCTGCACCTGGGACAGCAGGACGAAACGAAGAGCACCTCTAAAGCTGAGAAGTCCGCGGGCATGCTCGGCTCCGATAGCGAGAACGCACCCGAGCTGGTGGCATCCTCCCTGCCTCCGCTGAGCGCGGCGCAGAAGGCGGGCATGGCAAACGCCGTGCGCCAGTACAGCAAGCAGATGGCGAACCGCATCGACGAGCCGTGGAAGCGCAGCATAAAGGAAGCCGCGCTCTCCCGCGAGGCGGAGCTACCCGAACTGCTCGAACGCGACATGATGCGCATCGACTACGGTCTGGGCCGCACCCGCGCCCCCTGGGTCATCTTCAACGCCCTGCAGTGGATCGCGCTCCTCAGCGCCCTGGCGGGTGTCGCCTGGCTGACCCTGATCTCCGGCATGGCGTACCTGCAGATTCAGCTGCCGCCCGCCCCGACCCCCGAGGGTTCCCCGGTGCCCCTGCCGACCCTGCTTCTGCTGCTGGGCGTATTGCTTGGCATCGCCTCGGCGGGCGTGGGTAGGCTGCTCACCGCGATGGGCTCACGCTACTACGCACGCAAACTGCGGGGCCGCCTGCAGACCGGCGTGGAGAAGGCAGTGCAGTCCTGCGTGGTCGCACCGGTACAGCAGGAGGCAAAGCGCCTGAACGCCTACCGCAAGGCGCTGGACATCTAGCGGCATATCACCCGGGAAACTGCATCAGGCTAAGAGCACACAAAAGAATCCCTCCCCACCTCAATCGAGGTGGGGAGGGATTCTTCCATTAAATCTATACGCTACTGAAGCTTAGTCTTCGTCAGAAGCCTCAGCGCAGGGAGCCTGCTGGGATGCCGCAAGCTCACGCAGACCGTCCGTAATCGCCTGAGCAGCCTTAACGACCAGCTCGGGGTAGTTGCGGTTCGGCTGGCGGGTCATGCGATCAATCGGGCCCGAAATGGACACAGCCGCAATCACCTTGCCGCCGGGGGCACGCACCGGAGCGGAGACCGAGGCGGTACCGCGCTCGCGCTCGCCCACGGACTGCGCCCAGCCGATGCGGCGCACAGCCGCGAGCATGGCGGCGCTGAAGTGTGCATCGCGCAGGCCTTCAACAATGCGGTTCTGATCTTCCCAAGCCAGCAGCACCTGAGCGGCGGAACCAGCCTGCATGGACAGCTGGGTACCGACCGGAATAGATTCGTGCATGCCGGAGGGGCGTGCCGCGGTCGCCGCGCACACGCGCCAGTCGCCCTGGCGGCGGTACAGCTGGGTGGACTCGTCAGCTTCGAGGCTGAGCTTCTGCAGAATCGGGTCTGCCACCGTGATGAGCTCATCAGAAATAGTGGCGGACGCCAGTTCGGTCAGGCGCGGGCCGAGCATGAAGCGTCCCTGCACGTCGCGGGCTACGAGGCGGTGGTGAGCCAACGCCACGGCGAGGCGGTGCGCGGTGGGGCGTGCCAGACCGGTTGCCTTGACGAGGTCGCCCAGGGATACGGGGCCTGCCTCGAGGCAGTCAAGGATGAGGGTGGCCTTGTCGAGCACGCCAACGCCGGAGGAGCCGTGGGAGTGTACCTCTACCATCTGCTCGTCGGCGGCCATGTGTTCGGGCGGCTTGACGGGGTCAACAATCGGTGCGTTGTGTTGTGTGGATGCGTTGGGGTGACGCATTCCGTGTGCGTTAAAACGTGATGCGGAAGGAGTCATTCTTATATTCTATCTCAGAATATGAAAGATACCCCGGACTTCATGGACTCTTTGGAGTGCAGAGCTGAAGATGGAATCACCCCCTACGGGATAAATTATGAGGTTTTCATAATAAGTGTTTATGTGGGTTTATGGGTGAAAATATGCGAAAAACCGCGTAAAAATGCGAGTAATCCCGCAAAATCACCCTGGAGTCATAGAATAAACCCACACAAAAACACTCGCTGGTTCGGGGTGTTTCTAGGCCGTCTCACAGGCTAAGAATTCGTGAAAAAATACGCGACACGCCGCAGGGAAATACCGATTTGAGGGTCCCATCGGGTACATAATCCGCCCCTCAACCCCGCAAACTTGCGGCACGCACCACACCGAACGCATCCACCGTAGGAACGCATCAAGCAGGAGAAAGCATGACTAGCGAACAGAACGCAACCACCGCGGGCACCCGTCCGCGCACCCTGGCAGAAAAAGTCTGGGACGCACACGTCGTCGTCCCCGGTGAAAACGGCAAGCCCGACCTGCTCTACATCGACCTGCAGCTACTGCACGAAGTGACCTCCCCCCAGGCATTCGAAGGCCTGCGCATCGAGAACCGCCCCCTGCGCCGCCTCGACCTGACCATCGCCACCGAGGATCACAACACCCCCACCGACAACATCTTCGGCACCATCGCCGACCTGACCAGCCGTACTCAGATTGAGACCCTGCGCCGCAACGCCAAGGAATTCGGCGTGCGCATCCACTCCCTCGGCGACGAGGAGCAGGGCATCGTGCACGTGGTCGGCCCGCAGCTCGGCCTGACCATGCCCGGCATGACCATCGTCTGCGGTGACTCCCACACCTCCACCCATGGTGCGTTCGGCGCTCTCGCGTTCGGTATCGGCACCTCCGAGGTGGAGCACGTCATGGCCACCCAGACCCTGCCCCTGGCACGCTTCAAGACCATGGCCATCAACGTTGAAGGCACTCTCAAGCCCGGCGTGACCGCTAAGGACATCATCCTCGCCGTCATCGCGCAGATTGGCACCGGCGGCGGTCAGGGCTACGTGCTCGAGTACCGCGGCTCCGCAATCCGCTCCCTCTCCATGGAGGGCCGCATGACCATGTGCAACATGTCCATCGAGGCGGGCGCACGCGCCGGCATGGTCGCACCCGACGAGACCACCTTCGAGTACATCAAGGGCCGCCAGCACGCACCCAAGGGCGAAGAGTGGGACAAGGCAGTCGAGTACTGGAAGAGCCTGCCCACCGACGAAGGCGCCGTCTTCGACAAGGAAATCTTCATCAACGCTGACGAGCTCGAGCCCTTCGTCACCTGGGGCACCAACCCCGGCCAGGGTGTACCGCTGAGCCACACCGTTCCCTCCCCGGACGACTTCGAGGACGAGAACGATAAGGTCGCAGCAGAGCGCGCCCTCGAATACATGGATCTGAAGGCGGGCACCCCCATGAAGGAAATTCCCGTGGACGTCGTCTTCCTGGGCTCCTGCACCAACTCCCGCATTGAGGACCTGCGCGCCGCCGCAGACATCGTGCGTGGCCGCACCATCGCCGAGAACGTGCGCATGATGGTCGTGCCCGGATCCCAGAAGGTCCGCGCGCAGGCAGAAGCAGAAGGCCTGGACAAGGTCTTCAAGGACTTCGGTGCCGACTGGCGCTTTGCCGGATGCTCCATGTGCCTGGGCATGAACCCCGACCAGCTGGCACCCGGTGAGCGTTGCGCCTCCACCTCGAACCGTAACTTTGAAGGTCGCCAGGGTAAGGGTGGCCGCACCCACCTGGTCTCCCCGGTGGTTGCTGCCGCAACCGCTGTGCGCGGTACCCTGTCCGCCCCGTCCGACGTCGTGGCCTAGCACGCCGCTATAGCTAAGGAGCCATTATGGAACCCATTATTAAGCACACCGGCATTGGCGTGCCGCTGCGTTCTTCGAATGTTGACACCGACCAGATCATTCCCGCCGTCTACCTCAAGCGAGTGACCAAGACCGGCTTTGATGATGCCCTCTTCGCGAACTGGCGTAAGGATCCCGAGTTCATCCTGAACCAGGAGCCTTACAAGCATGGTAGCGTGCTGGTTGCGGGCCCGGACTTCGGTACCGGTTCTTCCCGTGAGCACGCGGTGTGGGCGCTGCGCGACTACGGTTTCAAGGTCGTTATCTCCGCTCGTTTTGCTGATATTTTCCGCGGCAACTCGGGTAAGCAGGGCCTGGTCACCGCGCAGGTTGCACAGGACGATATCGAGCTGATCTGGAAGGCGCTGGAGCACGAGCCCGGCACCGAAATCACCGTTGACCTGGAGTCCAAGACCGTAACCGTGGGTGCGCTGGTTGTTCCCTTCGAGATTGACGACTACGTGCGCTGGCGCCTCATGGAGGGCCTGGACGACATCGGTCTGACCCTGCAGAACCTCGAGGCTATCGAGGCGTACGAGGCGAAGCGCCCCTCGTGGATGCCCCGCACCCAGGAACTCTAAATAGGGGGAGCTCTAAGCCGAGCGCTCTAAGCCCTAGACATCTCTAGATAAAGCTCGAAGGCGGCGACTGAATCAGTCGCCTCCTTCGAGCTTTTCTGTGCCTTGAGCTTTTCTAGGCTCTCAGGCTTTCCGCTAAAACCTTGGTACACATACAAATGTGCCTCCCCGGAGTATTCTTCCGGGGAGGCACATTTATTGACTATCTAGAGCGCACCCTCGGTAATGGGGGTGTTCAGGGTTGCGTTCTCGGTGCAGCTGTACAGTGCCGCCGAACCGGGGGAGCGCACGCCCGCGGTCGGGTTTGCGTTCTGCGCGGTGGCAAGAGCGAAATCGGAAACCACCTCGTGGTTGATGTAGCTGCCGCCCGCGCCGCCGCCGCTGCTCAGGGCGCTGAGCGAGTAGATGTTGCCTTCGTTCTCAAACTGCACCTGGCGGCCGAAAACGCCCTCGTAGTATAAGCCAACGGTCCAGATGTTCAGTCCTGCGCCACCGCCGCCGTAGCCGGCGCCACCACCGGATGCTACGGAGGTGAGGGAGAGCTTGCCCTGGGTTCGGGAAAGCAGTGCGCCCGAGCCGCCCTTACCGCGGTAAGAGCCGGTTGCGTTCGCACCGCCGGTGCCCTTTTCTCCCTCATGCACGGAGTCGCCCCCGTAGAGGTAGTAGCGCGGGAAATCGTACGACTCAAACCAGGGGGTAGACATGGGCATGAGCTTCAGCTCGTTGTTCTCGTCGAGGATGCCGATCATTGCCTCGCCGAGGGTGCCCGCCACGCCGGAGCGGCCGGCGGTACCGCCGGTGACCATGAAGCGCATGTCGAGGGTCTTGTCGTCCTCGTCGAGGGGCTTGAATTCCTGGTAGGGGCTTGCCATGAGCATGCCGCCCTGGCCGGGGTTGTCGGTGCCCAGGTCGCCGCCTGCGCTACCGCCTGCGGTGCTATTGGCATCGCGGTGTTCCATGGCGATACGCAGTGCCGGGTTCAGCTGATCCTTGGGTTGCGCGTCGAAGATGCTCTGGTGGGTGGTGAGGGTGCCCAGCTGTGCACCGCCGCCGCCAGCGCCTGCAACGGCTACGACGGTGACTGAGCCGTCACGAACGAGCTCGACCGCGGAGGAACCGCCGCCAGACGCGCCGTACACGTAGCCGCTGTCGGTGCCCACTACCTGCGCACTGCCGGTTGCATTGCTGGAGCCGGTGGAGTCGCCGCCTGCAGCGTAGCCTTCGCCGCCGAGTGCGGGCTGCGCGCCGGATGCAGAGCCGACGCCGCCGTTACCCGCCCAGACGCGCAGGATATCGCCGGACTTGACCGCCAGGACGCCGCTGAGCTGTGCACCGGCACCGCCGCCAGCCAGGGAGGCGTTCGTGACCTCGGTCAGGTAGCGGGGGGTGAAGGAGGTTGCCGCACCGCCGGCACCGCCTACAAGGTCGAAGCGGACTCGTCCAACGCCTTCGGGGACGAGCCATTCGGTGTATGCGCCTGCCTTGTCGTCGTAGCCGGTTGCGGTGGGCTTGAGAGTCAGGGCGGGGGAGCAGGTGGGCTCGCCGCTTGCCGCCCATGCGGGGACGGTTGCGCTGGCGAGGATGACGGGGGCACTCCATGCAGCGCCCTGTACGAGGCGACGGCGCGAAATGCGTGATGCAGTGTTGTGATGTGTCATTTTTGGGGTCCTCCGGTAGTTCGCGGATGCAGCCGCGAAGTAACCTGTGGTTGGTTGCGATGCGCCGTGGTTTTCGGTTGACTTTCGAATATTTACGGTAATGTTGAAGTGAATTTTTGAAGTTGAAGTGAATCAGGAAGCCGAACCGTTTTAGTTGGGCGTCATCGCAAGGTTGTATGCAGTGAATGCACGCCCGTTCCCTGCCGTGTGGCCCCGTACTGCGAGGAGCAACGGCAATGCCGGCGCCGATGCCGCAGTTGAGAGCTGGTTGGTTTCTCCTTGAGAGTGGAGGCACCGCTCAGCGGGCACGAGTGTGCACGCTATTGTAGGGGCGAGGTTGCTCTCAAGTTCAAATTTGTGCGTCAAAAAGAAGAAACTAACGTCAAATTTTGGCGAAGAACCAGAAAATATTTGCATTAGTGTGAATATTTGTGTATCTTTTTGTCTTTTCCAGCTCTGATTCTGAGGAGGGGTCAGAGCGGTTTTTCACATACACAACAGAGCAAAATCTCAGTCACGAGTTCCAAAGGTTCTTCAGTGTTTGGAGCACCTTTACGCAGGGCTTAGAATAATGATGAATATATGCGCCCGTTTCGCCCTGCTACCGGCAGGGGCGCGGCACGACAGAACGCGGCGCATCGGCACACTGTTAAAGTTCGGCCTAAACCAGCCGACTCCACAAAGGATTTTTAATGACTGAGAACATCAGCAAGCTTCGCATTGAAGGTGGCACTCCGCTCGTTGGTGAGGTTCACGTTCGAGGCGCCAAGAACCTGGTGCCCAAGGCGATGGTCGCAGCACTGCACGGTTCGACCCCCTCGACCCTGCGTAACGTTCCCGACCTGAGTGATGTTGAAATCGTTACCACCCTCGTGGAGCTGCACGGTGCAAAGGTCGACTACGACCGCGAAGCTGGTGTTCTGACACTCAACCCCGCACAGGATGCAACCACCGCCGCAAAGAACGCAGAGGAGATTCAGCTCTTCGGTGGTAATTCCCGCATCCCGATTCTGATGGTGGGCCCGCTGCTACACACCCTCGGTACCGCACGCATCCCCAACCTGGGTGGTTGCAAGATCGGTGACCGCCCCATCGACTACCACATGTCTGCACTGCGCAAGTTCGGCGCAGTCGTTGAGAAGGACGACGAAACCGGCACCACCCTGATCGTTCCCGAAGAGGGTCTGAAGGGTGCAGAGATTGTGCTGAACTACCCCTCCGTGGGTGCTACCGAGCAGGTTCTGCTCACCGGTGTGCGCGCTAAGGGTAAGACCATCCTGCGCAACGCAGCGATTGAGCCTGAGATTATTGACCTAATCGCTGTTCTGCAGAAGATGGGCGCAATCATCTTCATTAACGAGGACCGCACCATCGTCATTGAGGGCGTGGACGAGCTGACCGGCTACGATCACGCGTCCCTGCCCGACCGTAACGAGTCCGCTTCGTGGGCTTCTGCAGCGCTGGCTACCGGCGGCGACATTTTCGTGCGCGGCGCAGCTCAGAAGGATATGACTGCGTTCCTGAACCAGTTCCGTAAGATGGGCGGCCTGTACGAGGTGACCGCTGATGGTATTCGCTTCACCCACCCGGCTCAGCGCACCCCCGGTGCAGAGCTGAAGCCCATCGTTTTTGAGACCAACGTGCACCCCGGCTTCATGACCGACTGGCAGCAGCCCCTCGTGGTGGCGCTGACCCAGGCTAAGGGCGCGTCCATCGTGCACGAGACCGTGTACGAGGAGCGTTTCGGCTTCACCAACGCCCTGAAGCAGATGGGCGCAGATATCGTTGTTATGCGCGATTGCGTGGGCGGCGCACCCTGCCGTTTTGAGGGTAAGGGTTACGGCCACTCCGCTATTATTTCTGGCCCCACCCCGCTGACCGGCGCTGATATTGAGGTTCCGGATCTGCGCGGCGGCTTCTCCCACATCATTGCTGCTCTGGCCGCTAAGGGCACCTCTCACGTGAGCGGTGTTGAGCTGATTGCTCGCGGCTACGAGAACTTCGAGGAGAAGCTCAAGGGCCTGGGTGCCAACTTTGAGGTGCTGGCACGCAAGGCGTCGAAGGCTCCCAAGCCCGATGCAGCAATCGTCGTTGTTGAGCCCGAGGAAGTTGAGGTTCAGGGTTAATGAGCGGACAGCAGGGAAAGCAAGCGCTGCCGGAGATTGAGCCCACCGCTTACGGTGACGCTCTGTACAAGGTGCTCGGTAACGCCGCACGCGGGCTGTACAAGCTCATCGCGCGCGTTGAGATTACCGGCCGCGAGAATCTGCCTTCCAGCGGCGGGTACATTATCGTGGCTAACCACACCACCGAGCTTGACCCGGTGACCGTGGCTTTCCCTGCTTTCGTTGAGGGCGCCCTGCCGCGCTTCTTGGCGAAGGATTCGCTGTTCCGTGCTCCCGTGCTCGGCTACATTATGCGCAAGCTCGCGCATATTCCTGTGGTTCGTGGTTCGGTGGATGCGCGTAAGTCCCTGATTACTGCCCGCAAGATTGTTGAGGCTGGCGGTGCCGTCGTGATTTTCCCGGAGGGCACCACCACCCACGATCCGCAGCTGTGGCCCATGCAGGCGCGTACCGGTGCGGCTCGTCTGGCTCTTGCGACTGGTGCACCCGTCTACCCGGTGGCGCACTGGGGTGACGAGCAGATTCTCGGTTACATGGATGAGGCTGGCGAGGACGGCCGCATCAAGGAGAAGCGTAAGATTTCGCTGTTCCCGCGCAAGACCGTGCGAGTGCAGGTTGGTAAGGCGCTGGATATCGCTTCCCTCGTTGAGGACGCCAGCCCCGAAGCTAAGCACACCCGCACCGAACTGGGCGTGGTCACTGACGCCATGTTGGACGCTATTACCGCCGAGCTGGAGAAGATCCGCGGCGAGAAGGCTCCTGAGGGTCGTTGGAACCCCCGCACGAAGCGTCGTGAAGCCCCCGGCACCCCTTCGGGGCCGGTCGGTGGCGCGCTCGGCGAACCGGACGAAAAGTAGCATCCCAGCTGGGAAAATCGTGAGGCCCTGATAGGAGCCGCGGCTATTTGCTGAGGCGTCTGTCAGGGACTCGCACAATAAGCTCGCAAGGAAGAGAGGCAGGTGTTTTCGTGACCTTCTTTGGACGCACCCCCGCAGCAAGCCCTGAATTTACCCCTCCGGCAACCGTACAGTCTATTGCGGTGCTCGGCGCCGGTAGCTGGGGCACCGCTTTCGCTAAGATCGCGGCGGACGCTGCCCGCGAGCGCGGCGATGACACCCGCGTGACCCTCATCGGTCGTGATGAGCAGGCGATGGCTGAGTGCGAACGCACCCGCGAGAACGCCCGCTATTTTCCGGGAATGAAGCTGCCGGATAACATGCACTTCACGGCGGATGCCCCCGCGGCGCTGACCGGCGCCGATATTGTGGTTCTTGCCCTGCCCGCGCAGGTTCTGCGTTCGCAGTTGCAGAGCTTCGCCCGCTATATTGAGCCGAACGCCATGCTGGTGTCTTTGGCGAAGGGCCTGGAGACCGGTACGGGTCTGCGCATGTCGCAGGTCATTACCGAGGAGCTGGAAGAATCCATGGCTCTGCGCGGTGCTGATCTGCGCGCGATTGGCCATATTCCGCACCGCGTGTGCGTGTTGTCGGGCCCGAACCTGGCGAAGGAAATCATGGGGGAGGAGCCTACCGCCTCCGTGGTTGCGGCTCGTACCCTGCCGGTGGCTGAGTCTGTTGCTCACGCGATTGCGTGCGGTTACTTCCGCCCTTACACCAACACGGATGTGGTTGGTACTGAAATTGGTGGCCTGGTGAAGAACGTGATTGCCCTTTGCGTGGGTATTTGCGAAGGCCGCAATTATGGCGATAACTCGAAGGCGTCCATTATGACGCGCGGTCTGGCGGAGATTACCCGCCTGGCGGTGGCGTTGGGCGGCGAGGCTGCGACGATGAGCGGTCTTGCCGGTATGGGCGACTTGATTGCGACCTGCTCTTCGCCGCTGTCTCGTAACCACACGGCGGGCCGCCTGCTGGCTCAGGGTGTTACCCCTGACCGCCTGCACGAGCACATGAGCCAGACGGCTGAGTCGATTAAGTCGGCACCGGTGGTGGCTGAGCTGGCTCGTCGCCACGGCGTGGAGATGCCCATTGTTGAGGCTGTGGTGGCTGTGCTTTCGGGCCGTATTGGCATTGAGGAGTTGGCGCCTCAGCTGCTGGGTCGCCGCCTCAAGCACGAGAGCCACTAGGTTTTAAAGCTTTTCTGGTGTGCTGGCACCCCTTGATTCGGGTTGTGTGCCAGGACATACTAGAAGAAGATTGAATGTAGACATCCAAGGACGGATACCGTTGCGGAAAACCGGCGCGTGAGAAACGCATCAGTGACCGCGACGGTATTCGTACGTTAGGATTATTGACGCATTGCCGTTCCACCTTCCGGACCTGAGGGTAGGGGAACCTTGACTAGGAGAAACATATGACCGAGAAGAAGACCGTCGCCCTGCTGTGCGGTGGCCGCTCCTCCGAGCACCCGATTTCGCTCATTACCGCTGCCGGCGTTCTGGGCGCTATTGACCGCACCGCCTACGACGTCATCACTATCGGTATTACCCGTGACGGCCGCTGGTACCTGACCGATGAGCAGCAGCTCGCCGAGCTGACCGCCGGCACTCGCGGCACCGCGGAGTTCCCCGCGGGCACCCAGCAGGTGTTCCTGCCGATGGGCGCCGGCGATTCCCGCCTGACCCTGGTGGATGCTGAGGGCAACGTTACCCGCACCGCACCGGTGGACGTTGTGTTCCCGCTGCTGCACGGCCCCTTCGGTGAGGACGGCACCGTGCAGGGTCTGCTGGAAATGGCTGACCTGCACTACGTGGGTTGCGGCGTGACCGCATCCGCTGTGGGCATGGATAAGCACTTCATGAAGGTTGCTTTCGAGTCTGCTGGCCTGGAGGTCGGCCCCTACGAGGTCATCACAAACCGCCAGTGGGAGCACGAGGACCGCGAGCAGATTCTGGAGCGCGTGCTGAAGCTGGGCTTCCCCATGTTCGTGAAGCCGACCCGCGCAGGTTCTTCCTTCGGTATTACCAAGGTGGATTCGGTGGAGGAGCTCGTGCCCGCGATTGAAGAGGCACGCCGCCACGACCCGAAGATCATCATTGAGGCGGGTATTGTGGGCCGCGAAATCGAGTGCGCTGTGCTCGATGGCCACCACGGCGAGATGCCCCGCGCATCCTACCCCGGCGAGATCGAGGTTGTAGATCAGGACCACGGCTTCTACGACTTTGAGGCGAAGTACGTTTCTGAGTCTTCCGCTGTGACCGTGTGCCCGGCGAACCTGCCGCAGGATGTGCAGGATCGTCTGCGCGAGCTGGCTGTGAAGGCATTCCTGGCGCTGGATGGTGAGGGTCTGTCTCGTGCGGACTTCTTCTACACTGAGGACGGCCGCCTGGTCATCAACGAGGTGAACACCATGCCCGGCTTCACCCCGATTTCGATGTACAAGACCATGTGGGAGAACACCGGTATCTCTTACACCGATCTGATTAGCGAGCTGCTGACCCTGGCGATGGAACGCCCCCTGGGTCTGCGCTAGTTCTTGAGGTAGCGCTAGTTCTTGGGCGCACCGTCGTTTTGACTGCGCTTAGCAATTGAATACGTAACGGCGGGGGAGTAGCCCCTGTTGTAAGGCGCCTCGGTGCGGATTCTTGAGGGATTCGCGCCGGGGCGCTTTTTGCGCGGTGGGCAAGTTAATGCCTTTGTGGGAAGGGTAATTGGTACGTATTGAGCCCCAAAAAGCTTATGAGAATCGCTCGTTTTTCACTCATGAGAAAAATCACTTACATTCGCCTCGGGGTCGCTTGGACGGTGGAGTGCAAGTTTTAAAGTGGTATTGATAAGGCAAAACGTAATTCTGCTCACAAGTGCATGAAATGATGCTTCTAGGTAATGAAAAGATGTTGTTGATGGTCGTTGCACATCTTGAAGCTCAAAGATTGGTATGAAAGCGCTAAAATGAGTAATGAAGAAAAAGCCGATTCGGTAGAATAGATGAAGGTATATCCAATCTGCCCTAGCGATTGGGTATCTATTCACTCACAACGTATCAGAAAGTCAAGGACAACCTTTGGGAAAACGAAACCGTAAGGTGGTCTCTGCGAGTCTGGCGACAGCACTGGTTGCTTCCGGAAGCCCCTACGTAGCCTCATTTGCTCAAGATGTGCAGGAGGCTGCGTCTCAGGTTCCGCTCAACCCTGTCGGCACCGCAAGCCTAACCCTGGACCCCACCGCAAACGCGGCATCTTCCTCTCAGACGGCAGTACCCACGCTCGCAACCGTGAGCGCATGGCCCACCGCTCAGGGGGACAATAAGACTGACAAAGCGCAGGCAGAGCCCACCGCTCAGCCTAGCGCTTCTTCGAGCGCTCAGCCCACTGCTAGTGCTGAGCCTTCCGCAAGTGCTACGCCCAGCCTGGATGCGACTCCTACCCCGAACGCTACCGCGCAGCCTACTGCCGAGCCCACCGCTTCAGCTAGTGCGACTGCAAGCCCGAGTGCTACGGCGAGTCCTAGCGTAGAGCCCTCTAAGGATGCGACCGCTGAACCTACCGCTACGCCGACCGTAGCTCCTAGCGCAAGTGCCGAACCGAGTGTTGCTCCTACCGCAACTCCGACGGTTGAGCCGACTGTAGCTCCGACTGCGGAGCCTACGGTCCAGCCGACGGCAGAACCTACTGTTGCTCCCACTCCGGAACCGACCGTTGCGCCTACTGTGGAGCCCACCGCGGAACCCACCAAGGATGCAACTCCTGAGCCTACTCAGGATCCGACCCCTGAGCCTACGGTAGAGCCCACCCCTGAACCTACTCCCGAGCCGACGAAGGATGTAACTCCCGAGCCGAACCCGGACCCGAACCCGGAGCCTACTCCTGAACCGAATCCGGAGCCTACTCCTGAACCTACTCCCGAGCCGACCAAGGACGTAACTCCCGAACCGACCCCGGAACCCACTCAGGATCCCGTTCCGGTTCCCGAGCCTACTCAGGATCCCACCCCGGAACCGAATCCGGAGCCCACTCCTGAGCCGACTAAGGATGTAACTCCCGAACCGACCCCGGAGCCTACTCAGGATCCCGTTCCGGTTCCCGAGCCGACCAAGGATGTAACTCCCGAGCCGACCCAGGAGCCCTCTCAGGTTCCGGTCGTGCCCGCCCCGGTTCAGGATCCGACTCAGGAACCCTCCAAGGAGGCAAATCCTGAGCCGACCAAGGATACTGTCATCCCCGTGGTTCCGGTAACCCCGGTGGCTCCGGTAGAGGACAACAAGGATAGCTCGGACTCCAAGTCGATTACCCCGATTGAGACCGAACCTGTTGCTCCGATTCCTCCGGCGAACAACCCGGTGACCGTCCCCGGCAATCGTCAGGAAGTCTCTGGGGAAGATGTCATCATCTCCATTGAGCTTCCGCGACCGGGCAACTCCTCTGAATCCTCAAGTTCCTCTTCGGGATCTTCGAGCTCTTCACCGAGCAAGGCACCGAGCGACAGGCTTGATGGTGACGACGACGATCCGTTGCGTTCCGGCGGCACCACCCTTGGACGAATCGCAGCCAATAACGGCTCGAATGACTCGATCCCGGGTGCCGCAGACTGGGTTGCTGGATACCTCTCGCGCAATAAGACCGACGAGGACCACTCCCACGAGGCAAGCCCCTCGAGCTCCTCAAGCTCGGTATCGGCTTCGAAGTCGCCCAGCTCCTCCACCTCGGCTAGCGCCAGCCGCTCCGCAAAGAGCGTGGCAAAGGCTGACGGCGCAAACGCCGCCCAGGAGCAGGCCGTGAAGAATGCGGACGCGGACGATTCCGGACTTTCCGGCATTGCACCGCTGATCCTCTTCTCACTCATCGGTCTGGTGCTGATTGCTCTGGCAATCCGCTACTTCAGCCGCGGAGCATAAGGCGAACATAACGCGTAAGAATACGCGATAATAGAGGATGTGAATCCTCAGACTTTTAGCGAAACGCGGGACAACCCCATGCGAGAGACACCTCTCTCAAAGCTGGGGGAGTCCCGCGTTCTGCGCGCTTTCATGCCGATTATCAACGCCCACAATGAGCAGGTTGCCGCTGCGGCACGCCAGGTGGGGCACATTGAACCCCTCGATGTGGGTCCCGGTGACGACTGTGCCGTCCTCGCCGCGCCCGCGCCCGGTCAGCGTACCGTGGTCACCACTGACACTCTCGTTGAGGACCAGGACTTCATGAACCTCTGGCCCGGCGGTATCGCACGGGCGGGTGAGGCCGGTGAGTTCATCCTGGAACCCGCCCGCAGTAGCGGCTACGATGTGGGGCGCAAAGCCGCGACCCAGAACCTCGCCGACGTTGCCGCCATGGGTGCGCGTCCGGCGAGCCTCTTCATCTCTTTGAGCCTGCCCGGTAGCACTCCTTACGGCTGGATTGACGGCTTCGCCCACGGCATTGTGGATGGAATCAACGCCTGCGGAGCCACCGAATGCGTGATTGGCGGCGGCGATATTGGCGACTCCACCGAAATGTCGGTGACCGTGACCGCCCTCGGCTACACGGATCGCGCCGTGCTGCGCTCCGGCGCGCGACCCGGCGACACCATCGCCCTGGCTGGTCGTACCGCCTTGTCCGATGCCGGTCTGCGCCTGCTACTCAACCCGCTCTCTCTACCCGCCACGGCACTGTTGCGTGCCATTGCCGCAGGCCAGGAAGTCGAAGCGGCGCTGGGGGCGGTGGCTCAGGCGTGGGCTCAGAAGCAGGCTGAAAAGTCGGGTGAAGACTCAGCCGCTCTTCCTGAAGGACTCATCGAGCTAGCCCTCACCCTCACCCCCGAAGACGCCGCGCATATGCTCGCGGTCTGCGAGCGTGCCGTCGACTCGCAGCACCACCCGGTCAGCCCCATCCCCGCCGGTGAAGTGGCACGCCAGCATAGGGCGAGCTCCATGCTGGATCTTTCTGACGGACTCGTAAAGGACGCCGGGCGAGTTGCCGCCGCCTCCGGGGTGCAGATGCGCCTCGACCGCGCCGCCGTGGATGCGTTCGCCGAACCGCTGCTGCCCCTGGCACGCCTGCTGTTGGCGATTGGTGAGCGCAACGAGGCGGGGGAGAGCCCCGCATCCCTGGCGCGCACCTTCGTGCTGGTTGGCGGAGAGGACCACGGCCTGCTGGCGACCTTCCCCGGTGAGGTGCCCGAAGAGTTTGTGCCCCTGGGTACCTGCGTTGCGGATGCCCCGGAGCGAGGTCTGAGCGCCGAGCTCTACGGTGTTGAGCGCCGCCACAATGCGGTGACCGGCGCGGCGGTGGTCATGGACGGCCGCTCCCTGGACGGCATGGGCTGGGAGCACTACGGGGCTTCCGCGTAGGAGCTCTACCGGGTGCTCTGCTGGGTACCCTGTTGAGCACTCTACCGGGCACCCTGCCGGGGGCTGGCGAAATGTTTTAGCCGGCATTTTCAGCCAGCGGGATAGATGACCGGCAATACCGTACATTTAACCGAAATTACCTAGAATAGAAGTACGAAACAGGTTAGATTCAGCCCGTGCTGCGGGCAGTGCAGAGCATCGAGAACTAGCTGAGAATTCAGCCGAGAACCACGCGAAACTGACGAAACCGACGAGGAGGGTAGCGTGAACGCAGAACAGAACCAGCGCACCGAAGAGCGCGAGATTTACCGCCGCGCCTGCGTGCGCGCCTACCGCTTCGGCGTAGCGTGGTCCACCGCCGCCCGCACCACCATCGAACGCTACCGCGAGGCGCTCAACGAGCTCAACGGGTTCCCCGTGCCCGATAAGGATACAGGCTCCAATATTGCCCACACCCTGCTGACCCTGACCGAGGAGTTTGAGCGGGGCATGGAGCAGATTCTGCCCAACCGAGATCTACCCAGCGGGGAAGAAGCGTACGCACCCGAAGCTGAGTCGGTGGAAAGCCCCGAGGAAGAATCCCTCGCCCATCTGTGGGTTCAGCTCGGCGATATTTACGAGCACGCGATTATGCGCGCATCCCGCGTGGCGCGCGGCAACTCCGGTACTCTGCTCTGCGCCTGGGCGCTGGAGGCGGTGCGCAGCTACTGGTTCCTGCCCGGTAACCTCGCCCAGGAGCTTGGCGAGGCGGCTGCCGAGTTGCCGCTCGTGCGTGCCCTGGAGGCAGACTACGAGCGTGTGCTGGCTGGCGGTTCCCAGCCGAAGCATCGCGAAGTGAAGCTGGAGTACGCCCACGCGGAGGCGCGCGCAATGGCGTTTGCGGCTGAGCGTATTCGCGCCAGTGTGGGGGAGCAGATGGTGCCCTCCACGATGCTGTCGGTTATGGTGGAGCTCGCCCGACTGGACGCGCACTACGATGCATCGCAGGACGCAGAAGTTGCCGATGAGGCATTGAAAGAGCGTCGACGTGCGCTGATGCTTGCCGCGCTGGAACGCACCGCGGACTTCCCGCCCTCGCCCGAGCTTGCCGGTTTCGTGGATGCCGGCGCGCTCGGCTTCTACCTTGCCGTGGTGCACTCCAACCCGCGCTGGGAGGGGGCAACCCTGAACGAGGCGCAGGTGGAATCCATGCTGCGTGCGCCCTCTGCAGCTGGTTCTGTCGCGCGGGCGGCTTCTGCGGCAGGTTCTGAACCCGCCGAGCGCGCAGAAAGTGAGGGGGAGAGCGGCTGGGAGCTCATGGGTACGCTGACCTGCGAGCCCCTCGCCCTGGCGCAGCTGCGCCCCGAACTTGAAGCCATGGGCGACAGCCTGCTCATTACGCCCCTGGACATGGCGGCCGGACTCTGGGCGCTGCACGTGCACGTGCCCGACATCGACCCCGCCCGCGAGCTGATTATGGGCTACGGTCAGTGGTCGGATGAGCGTATTTCCTCCCTGGCGGATGGTCGTCACGCCGACCACTCGTGCGGTGCGGAGGGCGGAGCATGAGCCCCGCCCGACGTTCCGTAAACCCGCAGCAGGAAGCCCTGGACTTGGGTCTTCCTGAGCCTGCTCCGGTCAAAACTAAGCCGACAAATAAGCCCGCGAAAGCTGAGGCAGCGCAGAGTGAGCCCGTAGATTCTGAGTCCGTAGATTCAACGGTTGTGGAGCCTGCCCGTGCCGGTTCTGCGACCCGTGCTGATTCCGCGACCCGAGCTCGGCAACGGAAAAAGGATGCGCCGCTACTGAGCGATGAACAGCTCCGCACCACCGCCGAGCTGACCGTGCGCGATCTTGCCGCCTACGCCCGGGGCAAGGCGAGCCGCGCCGAGCTGAGCGAACGCGCGGCACAGCGCGCCAGCGCACCCTACCGTAAGGCGCTCAAGACGCTCAAACATTCGCTGGGTCCCGCCGCGCACACCATGACCGACGACGCTCTCTACGAGCTGGTCGATATTGCGTTGGCGGCACGGCAGGCAACTCAGCCGGACGTAAAACAGTCGGAAGCGCATCAGACAGAAGCAGATCAGCCGAAGGAACCTGCCCGGAAAGCACCCGCTCAGAAGAAGCCGGTTCAGAAGGAACTAACTCAGAACGAACCGAGCCCGCGGGAGAGCGAAACTGCCGCGCGGGCTACTTCGGCGCGCCCGCAAAAGGTAACGAAGGCAAGCGAAAAGGGCGAGCAGAAGCCTGCGCCGAAGAAGAGCGCGCCAAAGAAGATTGAGCCGAAGAAGGTCGAGCCCGAGGCGGAAGCTGAAAAGCCTGCACCCAAAAAGGTTGTAGCGAAGAAGACTGCTCCCGCAAAGAAAGCGCCGAAAGCTTCCACTAAGAAGGCAACTACTGCGAAGGTTGCGGCTGATAAACCCGCATCAGCCGCCGCGGAGGCTAAGAGCCGTGCCCTGGCACGCTACGCCTCCGAAGATCGCATCGAAAACGCGCCGCTCAAAAAGTACCTGCCCGCGCCCAGCGCCAAGGCAATCTCCACGCACCTGGGCCTGGAAACCGTCGGGGAGATGCTCGAATACTTCCCGCGCAAGTACCTGCCGCGCGGTGAGCTCAGCTCCTTCGCCGAACTCGTTGAGGGCCAGGACGTCACCATCATTGCCCGCGTGGTGCACGTGAGCACCCGAACCATGGCGGCGCGCCGTGGCAAAATCACGGAAGTGACCATCACCGACCGGCTCTCCGACGCCACCGGGCAGGACGCACCCGCAGGTTTTGGGGCTGCCGGTTTTGGTGCCACTGGTTTTGGGGCTGGCGGCCCTGTATCCGTGGTGCCCGGGCGAGCTAACCGCCCCGGCGCATCCGGTGCATCCAGCGTATCCGGCGTATCCAGAGTATCCGGTGCGCCCGCGCAGAGCTGGCAGGCGACCGGGATGCACAACCCGCGCATTAACGCGCTCGCTAACTCCACGCAGAACCCAGCTACCCAGAATCCCGCCGCTCAGAACCCCGCAGCGCAGAATCCCAGTGCCCAGATTCCCAGTGCACAGGGTAGGGGAGCGCAGCCCGCCTCCTACAGCGGCTACGCAGACAGCTACGGCCAGGATGATTTCGCGCAGGGAGACCTCTTTGGCGTGCCCGCGCCCAGCATGACGAACCCCGGCGCGGGCGTGCTCATTGGCTCACAGATGAAGCTTTCCTTCTTCAACGCTTGGACCGCCGCCCGGGAAATCCGCGAGGGTGAAACCATGATGTTCTCCGGCAGGGTCGGCATCTACCGCGGCGAATACACCCTCACCAACCCGCACTACGCCCTGCTCTCGAAGGACGCCTCCGGCGCGGACGTCACCGACGCCGCCACCGCCCCCGTGCCTGTCTACCGCGCCCCCGTGAAGTTGCCCACCGACCGCATCAGCGGCTACATGGCGCAGCTGCTCGAAAAGGTTCCGCTCAAAGAGCTTGAAGACCCGGTGCCGTACACGATTCGTCGCGCCCGCAAGGTGCCGTCGCTGGAGTGGACGTACCGCGCCCTGCACACCCCCGACTCGGAGGACACCTGGCGTGCCGCGCAGGCGCAGATGCGTTACCGCGAGGCGTTCGTGTTGCAGAGCGCGCTCGCCCGCCTGCACTCGGTGCGTGCCGCGCACCTGACTCAGCCGCGCCCCGCCGTGGAGGGCGGCCTTGCCGATCAGCTGCTTCAGGTTCTGCCCTATGAGCTGACCGAGGGGCAGCAGAAGGTGGGTGCTGAGATTGCCGCCGACCTGTCGAGTGAATCGCCCATGAACCGCCTGTTGCAGGGTGATGTGGGCTCCGGTAAGACCGTGGTGGCTCTGCGCGCCATGCTGCAGGTTGCCGATGCGGGCGGCCAGTCCGCGATGCTCGCCCCGACCGAGGTGCTTGCCGAGCAGCATTTGCGTTCGGTGCTGGACATCCTGGGTGATATGGCGGCGCCCGAAGATGCTGATGCTGACGGCTCTGCTGATGCTGACGGCTCAAATGGCGGCGGGGGAGAGAGCCCGCGTGTGCGTGTGCGCCTGCTGACCGCCTCCATGGGCACCCGCGCCAAGCGCAAGGTACTGCAGGAACTCGCCGACGGCACCGCCCAGATTGTGATTGGCACCCACGCCCTGCTTTCCGACGAGGTGAGCTTCCACGATTTGGGTCTGGTCGTCGTGGACGAGCAGCACCGCTTCGGCGTGGAGCAGCGCGACAGCCTGCGCGGCACTGACGGCGCCCTGCCGCACCGCCTGGTCATGACCGCAACGCCCATTCCGCGTACCGTCGCCATGACCGTGTTCGGTGACCTGGACGTGTCCGTGCTCGACACCCTGCCCGCGGGCCGACAGAAAATCTCAACGCACGTGGTGCCCCTCGCCGAGAAGCCCGCCTGGGCGTCCCGCCTGTGGAGGCGCGCCCGCGAAGAAATCGACGCGGGCCACCAGGTATATGTTGTCGTGCCCAAAATCGGGGAGGAAGGCGACAGCCTGGAGGAGGGCGCCGCGTTCTTTGGCGCATCCAGCCTGAACGGTGCTGGAACTGGCGCGGGCAACTCAGCCCAGGGCTATTTCGGCCAGGGCGGTAACGCCAGTAGTGACGGCAAGGTTCAGCTGACCTCGGTCGCCTCAATGTACTCCTACCTGAGCGCTGAAGATGCCCTCGTCGGCGTGCGTATCGGCACCCTGCACGGCCGCATGGACCCGGCAGAGAAGACCGCCGTCATGACCGCTTTCGAGCGCGGCGAAATTGACCTGCTCATCAGCACCACCGTCATTGAGGTGGGCGTGAACGTCCCGAACGCCACGCTCATGATCATCATGGACGCCGACCGTTTCGGCATCTCGGGCCTGCACCAGCTGCGCGGTCGTGTGGGTCGCGGCGGCTACGCGGGCACCTGTCTGCTGGTTACCCGCCAGGAGGAGGGCGGCGTGTCCCGGGAGCGTCTGGATGCGGTCGCCTCCACCACGGACGGCTTTGAGCTTTCCCGCATCGACCTGGCGCAGCGCCGCGAGGGTGATATTCTGGGTGCTGCACAATCGGGCTCGAAGAGCACCCTGCGGTTCTTGCGGGCGCTCGCCGATGCCGACATTATTGAGCGTGCCCGCGAGGATGCCCGCTCGGTGGTGGAGAAGGACCCGACGCTGGCTAAGCACCCGTCGTTGGCGCGTACGATTGACCGCGCTCTGGACGCTGACCGTGAGGCGTTCCTCGGCAGGGGATAAGCGCCCAACGGGGCAGAACGCTCTGCCCGCTCCGCCCATCAACCAGCCTTGCCCACCACTCGCTGAAACCCTGACGTCAACACACCGCACTAGTTAAGAGGAGAGACCTATGAGCCGTATTATTTCCGGTGCTGCCGGAGGCGTTCGCCTTGCCTCGGTTCCGGGGGATAATACTCGCCCCACCACCGACCGGGTGAAGGAATCCCTCTTCTCCAAGCTGGAGAGCTACGACATTATTCGTGGCGCCCGCGTGCTGGACGCCTTTGGCGGCTCGGGCGCGCTGGGCTGCGAGGCGCTCTCGCGCGGTGCCGCCTCCGTGACGCTACTGGACACGTACCCGAAGGCTGTTGCGGTGATTCGTAAGAACGTTGCCGCGGTGGAGAAAGCAATGGGGCGCAACGCTACCGGTTCTGCGGCGCGCGTGCAGCAGTCTCAGGCGCTGACCTACGTGAAGTCCGCCTCCGGTCCGTGGGACCTGGTGTTTGTTGACCCGCCCTACGCCATGCCGAACGAGCAGGTCAGCGAGCTGCTGGAGGCGCTCACCCCCAAGCTCGCCGAGGGTGCCGTGGTCGTGGTGGAGCGTTCTTCGCGCGACCCGGAGCCGGTGTGGGGCGAGGGCCTGTACTGTTTTTCGACCCGTCAGCACGGCGAGACGGTGCTCTACTATGTGGAGCCTGACGAGGTGGAGGAACAGGCGGGCGACGAGTCCGGCAACGAATCTGGCGAGGACGCTGAAGAGCTCGCCGCCTAAAATCGCCGCCCGACCTTTCCGCCCTCAGCCTGCGCTCGTCCGCATGCCACTAACCCGCATCCTAAATTCGCCCGCATCTACTCATTTCAACGTCTGATATTTATTCGTGAAGGGACCGCCATGATTGCCCTCTGCCCCGGATCTTTTGACCCCGTGCACCACGGCCACCTGGAAATCATTGCCCGCGCCGCTCAGCTCTTTGACGAGGTGATCGTGGGCGTGGCGCACAATAGCTCCAAGAAATACCGTTTCTCCCTGGAGGAGCGCGTGCAACTGGTGCGTGAGTCCCTGCAGGAGCTCGGCATTGAGGGCGTGAGCGTGGAGCCGATTCCGCCCGGCGTGCTGCTTGCCGAGTACGCGGCGGAGCGTGGCGCGAAGGTGCTGGTGAAGGGTCTGCGTTCGGCGACGGACTACAGCTATGAGGCTCCGATGGCAAGCATGAACCGCCACCTGGCGCAGGTTGAGACGGTGTTCTTGGCGGGTGAGGACCGCTACGGTGCGGTGTCGTCCACGATTATTCGTGAGGTGGCGTCGCTGGGTGGTGACGTGACTCCCTTCGTGCCGGAGGCGGTCGCCCGCGCGCTGAAAAACGCCTAATCAACCCGGGTGCGCACCACCTTGTGCGCACCCACCCGACACGCCCACCGGCAGGGCCCCGGCAGAATAACTCGCACTGCCGACCGGGCACTTAATTACCTCTGAAGTAGCCCCGACCGGCCGATTAAGTGCCGCGCGGCGCCTCCTTAAGGGGATATTTAAGAGGTGAGCGCCACTTAAAGAGATTTAAACGGCGCTTAATCTTGATTAACGGTGCGAATGACCCCTAAAATGGGACTTTGGTTTATACATTTCGTAAGGAGAAACGCCATTTCACATGCAGACGCATCGCCGCTGGTGGTATCGGTTACTAACCTGATTCACCGCCCCGGCACCATGGAAACTCTCACTGAGGTTCTGCCCGCACCGGCAGACCTGGGTAACACGCTCATCGGCGTGGAAGAGGGTTCGGATATTGACCTCGATATTCGTATGGAGTCTGTTGTTGATGGTATCCTAGTAACCGGCTCCGTCGTTGTGGATGTACACGGCGAGTGTAGCCTCTGCTTGGATCCGATTGATTACGAGATGTCGGCCAATATTCAAGAGCTTTTCGTCTTTGAGAAGGCCCCGGCTGGCGGCCCCGAAGACGAAGTAGATGAGCAGTACGCCGTTGAGGATGATTCCATCGACCTTGAACCGGCTCTGCGGGACGCAGTAATCCTTCAACTGCCGTTCCAGCCTGTTTGTAGGGACACCTGCCAGGGTCTGTGCGCCGATTGCGGTGCGCGCCTGGAGGATGACCCCGGGCATCATCACGAGGTGTTGGATCCGCGCTGGTCGGCCCTACAGGGCCTGCTCGGTGCAGATACCGAAAACTAAATTGTTGTTACTAGAGATTGTGAGATAGCTGTGGCTGTTCCCAAGCGCAAGATGTCCCGCGCTAACACCCGCGCACGCCGTTCCCAGTGGAAGGCATCCGTGCCCCAGCTGGTTAAGACCGTTGAAAACGGTCGCGTGACCTACAGCCTGCCCCACCAGGCAAAGGTTGTAACCGACGCTGCAGGCAACGCCCTGTTCCTGGAGTACAAGGGCCGTAAGGTTGCAGACGCCTAAGAAGCGGTGAATCCTTATGACTGAATTTCCTAGTGTTGATACTAGGGAGTTGCGTAAACGTCTCGGAGTCGATATCGACGCCGAGACGTTTTTGCTATCCCTAACCCACCGCTCCTACGCCTTCGAGAACCCCGGGGTGGAGCATAATGAGCGCCTGGAGTTCCTGGGCGATTCGGTGCTTTCCCTGGCGATTGCTGAAGAAGTGTACCGACGCTACCCCGACCTGCCCGAGGGTGAGCTCGTGAAGCTGCACCACGTGGTGGTGTCTACGGTGGCGTTGGCGAAGGTGGCACGCGACCTGCATCTGGGCAGGTACATCCTGCTCGGTAAGGGCGAGATTCACACCGGCGGCGCCGATAAGGACTCGATCCTTGCCGACACCATGGAAGCGATTTTTGGCCTGACCTACCTGGAGTGCGGTCGCGAGGCGGCTCGTGACCTGGTGCTGCGCCTGATTGCCCCGCTGCTCGACGATGAGAAGGTCCTGAACTCTGGACGCGACTGGAAGACTGAGCTGCTGAACCTCGCCACCGCCCGCGGCTGGGGAGACGTGCGCTACGAGGTCACCGGCGAGGGCCCCGACCACGCGCGCGTGTACACTGCGGTCGCTATTGTGGCGAACCAGCAGGCCGGTACCGGTGTGGGTCCGAGTAAGAAGGAGGCGGAGCGTCTTGCCGCTGAGCAGGCGTACCGCGTTCTGGTTTAGGCCCGCCGCATTACCCGCGGGCCGTTGAAGGGAGAGAACCCATGCCCGAACTGCCCGAAGTAGAAACCGTCCGTGCGGGTATTGCCGACCATTCGCTGAGCCGCCCCGTGCGGTCGGTGCGCGTGGTCGATGCCCGTTCGCTACGCAGGCACCTGCCCGGTCCCGCCCACTTCGAGGCGGCACTCACCGGCAGGGTGCTGCGCGGTGCCTACCGTCGCGGCAAGTATCTGTGGCTGACCCTAAGCGAGCCGGACGGCACGCTTGCCGATGAGGCACTCGTGGTGCATCTGGGCATGAGCGGTCAGCTGCTCGTGCGCGATGAGCCGGGTGAAGCTTCGGAGAGCGATTCGGCCAGCGAGGCGGAGGCTCGCGCGGCGTTTGATGCGGAGCCACGGCACCTACGCGTGGCGCTGGAACTGGGACCATCAGGAGCTACCAGCGGCGCGGTGGGTGCAGGTCAGCGGTTGCTCTTCGTGGATCAGCGCATTTTCGGCGGCATGTTCCTCAGCCCGCTTGTACCGGACGTACCCGCGGCGGCGGGTGAAGCATCGCTGGGCGAAGTACCCGAGCGCTTTCTGGTACCCGAGGCGGTCAAGCACATTGCCCGCGACCCGCTGGACGAATTCTTCGACCCCGCGGCGGTGCGCCGCAAGTTCCTGCGCACCTCCAGCGGCATTAAGAAGGTGCTACTGGACCAGTCGGTGATCTCCGGCGTGGGCAATATCTACGCCGACGAGGCGCTGTGGCGTGCGCGGCTGCACTACGCGAAGCCCGCACGCACCCTCAGCGCCGCCCAAACCCGTGAACTGCTGGAGGCGGTCACGCAGGTGCTGCGCGAGTCCCTGGCGGCTGGCGGCACGAGCTTCGATGCCCTGTACGTGAACGTGCTGGGCGAGTCTGGCTACTTTGAGCGCTCGCTGAACGCCTACGGTCGTGCCGGGGAGCCCTGCCACCGTTGTGCGGAGGCGGGCCGCACCTCCCTGATGGTGCGCGAGCCGTTTCAGAACCGCTCATCCTACCGTTGCCCGCACTGCCAGCGGGCGCCGCGCTCCCGCTAGGTAAAAGCGCGGGCTAGGTAAAAGCTCCATAAAGCATCACGCTAGATAGACGCTCCGGCGCAAAAATGACGGCGTAGCTACGTTCCTCCCGTACGGGGGATGTAGCTACGCCGTCATTCGTTTAAACCTCAGTTGTATAAACCGGGGGTGGGGGGAGTCAACCCGAAAGCCACCCCGATAAGAAGCAACTGGCGGCTGTACCTATCGCTTGTACCTGTCCCCGTAGAACAAGCCCAGACGCTCGTAGCCTTCCTCAATCGACACGGCGGGCTCCCACTGCAGAAGCTCGCGAGTGCGGCGCTGATCAAACCAGTGCGCGGTCGACAGCTGCTCGGCGAGGAACTCCGTCATCGGCGGCTCATCACCGGCGGTTACGTTCTTCGGCAGACGCTCCCAGACGCGCTCAATGACCTTACCCGCCAGAGCCGCAACCTTCGCCGGAACCGAGAAACGCGGGGCGGGAACGCCCACCGCCTCACAGAAACCACCCAGTAGTTCAGCGATAGTGCGCGGCTGACCGTTCGTCACCACCAGCGCCCGGCCCGCAAAAGCGTCGAGGCGCTGATAGCCGCGCACCACGGCATCCGCGGCGTTATCAATGTAGAGCGTGTCAATCAGGCCCGTACCGCCAGAGAGCAGCGGCAGACGGCCCGCGGCGGAACGCTCCAGAATACGCTCGACCAGCTGGGTATCGCCCGGGCCCCACATCAGGTGAGGACGCAACGCACCCACACACAAAACCCCGCCACCGGGCAGGCGAGTGCCGTTCGCCTCCAGCGCCAGCAGCTCAGCGGCAGCCTTCGAACGCGCATAGTTACCGCGCGCATGCTCCGGGGACGCCACGCCGGCACCATCACCCACAATCGCCGCGCCGGCATGAGCCACCGACGGCGACGAAATGTACAGGAACGAACCCACCGAATGGTTCAGCGCCGCCTGCAACATGGTGCGGGTGCCCTCAATGTTGATGCGCTCATAGTCAGCCCACTCGCCGCTGACCGAAACCTTCGCCGCGGCATGCACCACGCCGTTCACGCCGGTCATCGCCAGGTCCACAGCCTGCGCGTTCGTAATATCGCCGCGCACCTGCTCAAAACGGGGGCGAATCGAATCGGGCAGAAGCGCCGCAATACCCGAATCACCACGCTGAAAAACGCGCACATCATAGCCGGCACGCAACAACGCCAGAACGCTCTCACGACCCAGCAGACCGCTCGCACCGGTAAAGAGGATGCGCTCGCCAATACGCGGCGCGAAATCGGGCTCCTCAACCGGGCGCAACGAACGAGGGGCGGGGTCGGTGTAGCGTGCCGCCAGCGGCTGCGCCGGCTTGCGGAACCGCGCCGTCGGGGAGGTCACCGCATGCGAAGTTGACAGGCGGGACGCAGACAAGCGGGGTGCGGACTCGTGGGAAGAGGACTCACGCGAAGAATGAGGGGACATCATACTCCTTAGACATAGGGATCCGGCAGGCGCTTACGCCCCCGCAAGGACCTTTGACGCCCACTCACCCAGGGCGGGGCGGTCAATCTTCGAATTATGGCGAATATCGGTCGGATGCTCGTGCACCACCAGCACTGCGGCAAGCTCCACGCCGGTATCCTCGGCAACCTTCTGACGCACCAGCTGCGACAGCTCGAAGGGTGCCACACCCTCCGCAATGGGGAAGCGGCGAGCGCCGGGCACGCGATCGAGCAGGGCACGCTTGAACGAGGATGCCGACTGGCGCGCCTCCAAAGCGGCAGTATTTGCGGACGCCTCAATGACCAGCACCGGGGCGGCGGTACCGGCGGGACCCACCGCAACCAGGGCGGCGCGGCGCACCTCGGGCAGGGACTCGGCGGACTGTTCGGCAGCCACCGGGGTCAGCACGCCCTGGGAGGTCAGCAGCACGTGCGCGAGGCGACCCTCAACCCACAGGCGACCCGAAGCGTCCAGGTGTCCGACGTCACCGGTATGATGCCAACCCGGAGTGCTAATGGACTGCTCCTCGGTCACCCACAGAGTGTCGTAGCGGTCCTTCACGTGGGGTGCCGACACCAGAATCTCGCCGGTCACGCCGGGCTCGTGGGTCAGCTCAGAAGCCACCGAACCGTCCTGCAGTAGCGGCGCAATGGCAACCGCCGCGCCGTACACCGCGAAGCCCACGCACACGCCGTCGCGGGCGAACGGGTCAAGCACCTCACCGGCGGCGTTCGGGGTGCCCTCGGCAATCGCCTGGCGAATCATCTCGAAGGACACGTCAGTCACCGGCAGGCCCTCGGTCATGCCGTAGGGGGTGTGCAGGGAGGCGTTCGGCACCAGGGCGGAGAGCGCCTCCAGCAGGGGCACGGGAATCGGCGCGCCAGCGCTCAGCACGGTCTGAACCTTAGCCAACGCCGCACGCTGCTCAGCGTTCAGCTCGTCGGCGGTCGCCACCACATTGACCAGGGCGGCGGGGGACGCAAACACCACGGACGCATCAATAGCCGCCGCGGCCGAGGCAAGGGCAGAGGCCGTCAGGGTCTTCGGGCGGGTCACATCCATCGTCGGGGTCACGCTGGTAGCACCCAGCGCCGGGCCCAACAGCGCAAACGGCGCGAAGCCAGCCACCAGGCCGCTACCGGGCGCAAAACCGTACGTATTCGCAATGGCGTCGCGCATACCCGCCAGCTGACGCTGCGTGTACACCACACCCTTAGCCGGGCCGGTCGAACCGGAGGTGTACAGCACCGCCGCATCAGCATCCGGCACGGGGGAGGGGAACTCCACCACGGTCGGGGTGGGCACCGGCGCACCCGGAGTACCGTCAGCGGAGGGCGCGGTAAACACCGAACCGGCAACGCCCAACAGCTTCTCCTGCACCGAACCCAGCGGCTCCACAGAAATACGCACACCCGGCCACAGCAGGGTACGGGCGGCACTGAGCGCGGCGGGAATACCCACCAGGAAGCTCGGGTTAGCGCCCTTCAACGCGCGAGTCAGACCCGGAATACCCAGGCCGGTATCAGCCACCACAATGACAGCGCCCAGCTTCATGCAGGCATAAATCAGGGTGGTCAGGCGGGCACCCGGAGGCACCATCAGGTTCACGCGGTCGCCCGGACGCACACCCAGGGCGTGCAGGCGGGTCGCGGCGGCGTTGACCTGCTGGTTCAGCTCAGCCCAGGTCAGGGTCACAGAAACGGAGGTGCCGTCACCCTTGGGGTCCATGTCCACCACGGCGGTGGAGGCGTCATTGACGCGTTCGGTGAGGGCAGCGAGCATGGGGCGGAACGCCGCGGGAACAGCACCCTCAGCGCCCTCAGCGGTAGCGCCCTCGCCGGCAGTCAGACCGTGGCGGCGTGCGCGGGCGGCACGATGCTCCGCCTCCGCATTACGCGCCGGAACCAGCATGCCGTCCTCCAGCGTGCCGAAAGTCTGCGCAAGCCACGAAATCATGGGGGAGGCAATATCGTAATCCTCAATGACCAGGTGCGAGGCCTTCTCGTAGCGGTGCACCTTCGCCTGCGGCATGCGCTCCATCAGGTCGAACAGGTAGCGGCGCTGGAACACCGGGTCCTTCGTACCCCACTGGAAGAAGGCGGGCACGTCCAGGCCACGGATCTGCTCGGCAATACGCTGCATCGGCGTATAAGAAGGAATATCGGTGCCGGTCGGAATATCGCCCACAAAATTACGTACACCCTCACGCCACGCTGAATGAGCGTACGGCGCACGGTAGGTGCGGTAAATCGCCTCGTTCAGCGGGCTCGGGTACAGGCGCTTAGGCTGCTTGCCCACCGGCTGCGGCAGGGCACCATCAAGCGCGCCGGCACCGGCAGAACCCGGCGCGGGCAGGCGGCCCTCATTCTGAGCCAAACCCAAGGTCACATCAATAAACGCGGTCGAATCGTGAGTACCCCACTCGTGCACACCCAACGCCAGGCGCAGGGCGGCAGGGATATTCTCAATGCCGTCATGGTAGACCGCGGTGTTCGTCAGCATCACGCCCGAAAGAATCTCACGATGCTCCAGCGCCCAACCAAAGGACACCAGCCCACCCCAGTCATGGGCGAGAGTCACGAGCGGCTTATCGGTCTCATCCAGGCCGAGCGTCTTCGTGAAATCACCCAGGTCAGCGATACGGTCGGTCAGGGAGCGGCGCTCACCCTCCAAATCCAGGTGGGTGCGCTCCGAATAACCCATATCAATCTGATCAACCGCAACCACACGCCACGGGGCGCGCTCATTCACACCCGCATCCAGCACGGTACGCCACAGGTACGACCAAGTCGGGTTACCGTGCACGCACAGAATCGTGCCAATCGGCTCCAAACCCTGCTCGACCAGCACCGGAAGGTTATCCAGGTAGTGCCAGCGGCGCGCGCCAGCCTGCTGCGCCCGCTGCTCAATGGGGGCGGAGGTGGGCACCTCCAGAAGGTGGGAGTAGCGCGGGTTCACGCCCGCCCATTCCTCCGGGTTATACGGGGGCTGAGCCTTAGGGAAGTTCAAATGGCGCATGCTGGGAATCCTTCCGGATCGAATCGGTGAATGTCTACCGCAAAAGCTAACGGGTTACCACTGAATCTCAAGCAGGGCAGTGTTCAGGCCAGAACCCACACCCATGCACAGAATACGGTCGCCTTCCGTGTAGGTCGGCGCGCACTCGGCGAGAGTCATCGGCAGAGCCGCCGCAGCCACATTGCCCCACTTCGGGAAGGTCAAGGGGATGCGCTCACGCTCAATACCGACCGCCTCAATAATGGCGTTCGTGTGGGCGTTAGAAATCTGATGGGTCACGTAGGAGGTCATGTCGTTCCATTCCCAGCCGTCCTGATGCGCCTGCTCCCACGCCTGCGCCACCAGCTCCAGGCCGTGCTTGAGCAGGCCCTCTGCGTCAGTGTTCATGCCTTGAGCCGCCTCGCCACCGATGCACAGGTTACGGTGTTCAGTGCCCGCGCGGGACACCGAACCGACGATGCGGTGGCCCTCCGGGTGGCGGTCAGCGCGACCAATCACAGCCGCCGCCGCACCCGAACCGAGGGTCAGGGTCGCAAACTGAGCCAGCACATCCTCGCGGGTCGAATCGGGGTTGTTCAGGATGCGCACCGCGGTACGGTGCCACGGGGAGGGGTCCTCGCCAGCGACAATCAGGGCGTAGTCGATAGCGCCCGCATCAATCATGGTGGAGGCGACAGTCATCGCGTTCACAAAGCCCAGGCAGGCATTCGTAATATCGAAGTTCAGGGCGTGACGCGGCAAATCCAGGCGGTCGTGCACACCCACCGAAACGGCGGGCTCAAAGTTATCGCGAGTCACCGAAGCATTAATCAGCAGGCCAATCTGGGAACGGTCAATACCCGCCTCCGTAATAGCCTTCTCGGCTGCGGCAACCACGCCGTCCTCGAAGGTCTGGCCCTCAGCCCAACCGCGGCGAGTGCTAATACCGGCTAGACGCTCCAGTAGGCCCTTCGGCATGCGCAGACGCTGATAGGTTTGGGCCAGCTGCTCATCGAAGTAGTCGCTCGCGACGACCTCCGGAGGCAGCTCATGGGTAATAGACAGCAGAGCTGCATTAGCGTGGCGAATGTCAGAGTTCGTGCCGACCTTATCGGCGGATGAATTCATCAATGGTGTGGCCCTTGAAAATAGAAGTCAGTGGGATACATAGAAAAACGCGGGGATGCGAACAGCGGCCCCGCAGAATTCGTGATGCTCATTCCAATCTACCGCACCGACCGGGCGAACCCGTATCCGTAGACCCAATATGAACGCGCCCGTTCACCCCGCGCGTAAGATGATGCACAATGAGGAACTTTGAACCCCCTTTCACCCCGTGCACGTTCACGCCGCCCGCCCGCCGCACCGCGTACACTAGAGGGATGCCGCCACGCACCACAGAACGTGCCCGGCACACACCAGTTCTTCTGCAGAAAGGCCCCTTGTGCACCTGATGTCGCTGACCCTGCGCGGGTTCAAGTCTTTCGCCTCCGCCACCACTTTTGAGTTCACCCCCGGCATTAATGCGGTGGTCGGCCCCAACGGCTCCGGCAAGTCCAATGTGCTGGATGCGCTCGCCTGGGTCATGGGTGAGCAGGGCGCTAAGAGCCTGCGCGGCGGCAGCATGAAGGACGTCATCTTCGCGGGCTCCGGTGAAGCAGGTTCGGGCGACGGTGCCCAGCGTGCACCCCTGGGTCGTGCCAAGGTCACCCTGACTTTCGATAATTCTGACGGCACCCTCAGCATTCCCGCTGATCGGGTGCAGATTTCGCGCACCATGTTCCGCTCCGGCGGTAGCGAGTACGAGATTAACGGCTCCCCGGCGCGCCTATCCGATATTCAGGACCTGCTCTCGGAGGCGGGTCTGGGCCAGCAGATGCACGTGCTCGTCGGCCAGGGTCAGCTGGATGCGGTCCTGCATGCCACCGCGCAGCAGCGCCGCGACATGATTGAGCAGGCGGCGGGCGTGGTCAAGTACCGCCGCCGCCAGGAGAAGACCAGCCGCAAACTGGAGTCTGTGGCATCGAACGTTACCCGCCTGAGCGACCTGGTTGCCGAGCTGGATTCGCAGCTGCAACCGCTGAGCGAGCAGGCAGAATCCGCCGCGACTGCACGCCAGCTGCAGGCGCGCATCCGCCAGCTGGAGGCGGTTCTTTTGGCTCGTCAGCTGGGTGTTCTGCAGGCTGAGCAGGCGCAGGCGCTCGCCTCCGAGGCGGAAGGTACCCGCCGCGCCGACACCCTGAAAGAACAGCTGGAGGCGGCGCGTGCAGCATCCGCGAAGCATCAGCAGGAACAGAACCGCCTGAACGCCGAGGTCACCGCCTGCCAGAAGGCCGTGTCGACCCTGCGCGAGTCCGCAGCGCGCGTGCGCACCGTGCAGTCCATCGCCGCCGAGCGCGTGCGCACCTACCGCGTGGAACTGACCGAGGCGACCGCCGCCGCCCGCGCCGGATACGAACGCGCCCTGGAACTGCTGGAAGAGCGCCGCGAAGAGGCAGAGCGCGCGGTTGAAAGCTACGCCAGCTTTGAGGAACGCTACGATGCGGCGCTGAAGAACGTTGAGAAGGCGGCGTCCGAGGTGGCGCAGACTGAGCGCGCCTCGGGTGAGGCGGCACAGTCTCGTGCCCGCGCGCAGGCCCGGCTGAATGCCGCCCGCGCCGCTGCGGTGGAGGCGACCCGCGCCTACGCGGCGGCGGCAGAGCGTGCCGCAACCCTGCGTGAGGCGCTGGGCCAGAGCCTGGGAGAGGCGCCCGCCGAACTGGACACTGAATCTGCTGAGGCGGTGTTCGACCCCGAGACCGGCGAGCTCGTGGAGCCTTCGAGTGAGGCAGAGGGCGCGAGCCTGCTGCGCGTGCTGGATGCCGTGCAGATTGACCCCGAGTATGCGCGTGCGGCGTCTGCGGCGCTGACCTCGTTGGCGACCGCGGCGTTGAGCGTGCCGGTTGAGGGTGCCGAGGTGTCGCAGCTGCGTGGTGACAGGGGGGACGAAAGCAGCGAATCTGCCGCGACGGAACTTTCAACAGAACTGCCTGAAACCACCCTGCCCGAACCGTGCGCCGCTGAGCTGCGCGAGCTGGGTATCCGCCCCGCAATCGAGATGATTGAACCGCTCAGCGAGGATGCCGCCGCTCTCGCCGGCATCGACGAGCACGCCCTGGCGCGCGTCACCGCGGCGCTGGGTGAGCGCCTGGCGGGCGTGCTGTTCGCGCCGGATGCCGCCTCCGCAGAGCAAGCCCTGCACCTGCTCGCAGAGAATACCCTCGCAGGTCAGCGCACTATGTGGCGTATTTTTGACCCAGCAGGCACCGAGCACACCCGCTACAGCCTGCTCTACCCGGCTGAGGGTGCTAGCCCCCTGGAACTTGCCGCTGCATACCGCGCCGCCTCCCAGGTCGTGACCCGCACCCGCGCCGAACTGGATGAAGCCGAACAGACCGTTCAGCAGGCTCAGACCGCGGCAGAATCGGCGGTCGAAGCAGAACGTGAGGCAGCGAAGGCGGCGGGCGTGGCGAGCGCCGAGCATGCCCGCGCCCGTGCCCAGGCGGAGTCCCTGGAAGCCTCCGCGCAGAACATTCAGAATGAGCGTGCCCGCCTGAACGAGCGCCTCACCGCCGCGGAGGAGTCCGTAGCCGAAGCGCGCACCGCCTACGAGTCGGCGCGTACCCGCGAGGATTCCTACCTGGCGGGCACGGGGGAGCAAGCACCGGCGGCAAAGATTGAGCGCCGCGCCCAGCGTCTGGGTGAGGTGCTTGCCGAGCAGGTGAGCGAGCGTGAGCAGCAGCTGCACGAGCTGAGCGGCGCCCTGAAGAACGCCCAGGAGGGCCTGACCAGCACAAATGATGAGGTGCAGGATTTGCTGGCGGCGCACGCGGCGGCGCTGACCCTGTTGGCGCGTACCCAGACGGAGGCGGCGCGCGTGCAGGAGCGCGTGCAGGCGCTGGCTGAGCGTGCCCGCCTGGTGACGGGTTTGACCCTGGAGCAGCTGGAGGAGGAGTACTCCGAACAGCTACCGGTTGACGTGCCCGCAGATGAGGCTTCCGAAAATGCTGCCTCCGAAAATTCCGCTTCCGAAAATACTGCTACCGAAACGGCATCAGAGACTACCGAAGCCTCCACCGAGAGCGTGCGCGCTCGCCTCAAGGCAACCCGCGCCGAACTGGAGGCGCTGGGCGCCATTAACCCGCTGGCGCTGGAGGAGTACGAGGCGCTGTCCGAACGCCACGCCTACCTGAACCAGCAGATTGAGGATTTGAAGGCGACCCGCCGCGACCTGAACACGGTCATGGACGAGGTCAGCAGCCACATTGCGGAGGTGTTCACCGCCGCGATGGATGACATTAACACCCACTACCGCCGCATCTTTGAAACCCTGTTCCCGGGAGGCGAGGGCCACCTTGAGCTGGACGACCCCTCCGATCCGCTGAATTCGGGTGTGGAGATTCACGCGCGCCCGGCGGGTAAGAAGGTTAAACGCCTGTCGCTGCTGTCTGGCGGTGAGCGTTCGCTCGCTTCGCTGGCGCTGTTGATTGCGATTTATATGTCTCGCCCGTCGCCGTTCTATGCCCTGGATGAGGTTGAGGCGGCGCTGGATGACCGCAACCTCTCGCGCCTGCTGCAGGTGATTGGTGAGTTGGGGGAGCGTTCGCAGCTGATTGTGGTGACGCATCAGAAGCGCACGATGCAGATTGCGGAGACCCTGTACGGGGTGTCGATGCGCGGTGGCGTGTCGACGGTGCTTTCTCAGCAGATGGAGGAGTTGCGCGAGCTGCTGTAGCCCGCCGCGTGCCCACCCCGGCGAACGTCACATGTCCTAAGAGTGGTCATGTGCACCCCGGGGTACAGGTCACCGCCTGCGCCCGGGTACTATAGGGGGATATGTGCGAACGCCGCCCCGCCCTATTTGCGGTTGGCGTGGTGTTTCGTTGTGATCAGGCCTGATGCCCCGCCCTACCCGCGGCGTGCATCCGGCGGCAACCATCCAGGGAAGGAATAGTGATGAGCGAGAACCTGGCAGATGCTTTCCTCAACGGCGAGTCGTTGAAGAATGCCCCCGGCCCCTATTTTGGTGAGTACGGCGGGCGGTGGATGCCCGAGTCGCTGATTGCCGCCATGGATGAGCTGGAGGCAACCTTTAACGAGGCGAAGAACGACCCCGAGTTCATTGCTGAGTTCCAGCGTCTTTCTGCTGAGTATTCGAACCGTCCGTCGCTACTGACTGAGGTTCCGAAGTTCTCTGAGCATGCTGGTGCGCGTGTGTTCCTCAAGCGTGAGGACCTGAACCACACCGGTAGCCACAAGATTAATAACGTGATTGGCCAGGCTCTGCTGGCTAAGCGCATGGGTAAGACCCGTCTGATTGCTGAGACCGGTGCGGGTCAGCACGGTGTTGCGACTGCGACTGCGGCTGCGCTGTTTGGCATGGAGTGCGTGGTCTACATGGGTGAGGAAGACACTGAGCGTCAGTCGCTGAACGTGGCTCGTATGCAGCTGCTGGGCGCGAAGGTGATTGCGGTTCAGAACGGTTCCCGCACCCTCAAGGACGCCATTAATGAGGCGCTGCGCGACTGGGTTGCGAACGTTGAGAACACCCACTACCTGCTGGGTACCGCTGCGGGTGCGCACCCGTTCCCGGCGATGGTGCGTTTCTTCCACGACGCTATCGGTGAGGAGGCGCGCGAGCAGATTCTGGCTGAGACCGGCCGCCTGCCCGATGGTATTGCTGCCTGCGTGGGTGGCGGTTCGAACGCAATTGGTCTGTTCCACGCGTTCTTGGACGATTCTTCGGTTGAGATTTACGGTTTTGAGGCTGGCGGTGACGGCGTGGAGACCGGCCGCCACGCGGCGACCATTACTCTGGGCCGCCCGGGCATGCTGCACGGCGCGATGACCTACCTGATGCAGGATGAGGACGGTCAGACCATTGAGTCCCATTCGATTTCTGCTGGTCTGGATTACCCGGGTGTGGGTCCTGAGCACTCCTACCTGTCCGATATTGGTCGCGTGACCTACGAGCCGGTGACTGACACCGAGGCGATGGACGCTCTGCGTCTGCTCTGCCGCACCGAGGGTATTATTCCGGCGATTGAGTCCTCGCACGCTCTGGCGGGCGCGTTGCGCGTGTGCCAGCGTTGGGCTGCTGAGGATCCGGAGGCGGCACGCGAGAAGACGATGATTGTCTGCCTGTCCGGTCGTGGCGATAAGGACATGGAGACCGCGCTGAAGTGGTTCGGTCTGGGTAAGGCGATTCCGTCCTCGACCCTGATGACCGGTAATAAGGAAGCTGCCGCATCCGCTGCACAGAACGCACAGGCTGAAAGTGAGGCTAAGTAATGAGCTACCAGGACGCTATTTCTCAGTCGGTACCTTTTACGGTGCTGGATGGTTCTTTCCCCGCTCCGAACGCGCAGTCGCCTCTGGCGGCTCGTCTGGCTGAGTGCGAGAAGCAGGGCCGTGCGGCGCTGATTGGCTACCTGCCGGTGGGCTTCCCGACCCTGGACGAGTCGATTGACGCGGCGATTGCTCTGGGCAATAACGGTGCGGACATTATTGAGCTGGGCGTGCCTTATTCTGATCCGGTCATGGATGGTCCGGTGATTCAGAAGGCGACCGGCGTGGCGTTGGAGAACGGTTTCAAGCTTCCTCAGCTGTTTGAGGCGGTCCGCCGTATTACCGAGGCTACCGACGCGGTGGTTGTTGTGATGACGTACTGGAACCCGGTTCTGGCGTACGGTGTGGAGAATTTTGCGCGTGATTTGGCGGCTGCCGGCGGCGCGGGCATAATCACCCCGGACCTGGTGCCCGATGAGGCGTCGTCGTGGTTTGAGGCTTCTGACGAGTACGGTCTGGATCGTATTTTCTTGGCTGCTCTGTCTTCTTCGCCGGAGCGTCTGGCGACTATTGCGAAGGCGTCGAGCGGCTTCGTGTACGCCGTGTCGGTGATGGGCGTGACCGGTGCCCGCACCTCCGTGTCGGAGGCGGCTCGCACCCTGGTTGCGGACATTAAGGCTGCCGGTGCGCCTCGTGCGTGCGTGGGTCTGGGCGTTTCGACTCGTGCCCACGTTGAGGAGATCGGCGAGTATGCGGACGGCGTGATTGTCGGTACCGCGCTGGTGAAGGCTTTGGCTTCTGGCGGTGTTGAGGCGGTGGCTAAGCTGACCCGTGAGCTGGCGGGGCGTGAAGGCTAATGTCTGATGTGCTGTCGCTGGCGAGTGTGCCGGTAGCTAACGTGCTGGCTTCGATTCCGCTGGGTTCGATTCCTTCGCCGAGCGTTTCGTACCTGCAGCTGGGTCCGTTCCGTGTGCATTTCTATGCCCTGTGTATTCTTGCGGGTATGGCGGTGTGCTTGTGGTTGGGTTCTCGCCGTTGGAAGGCGGCGGGTGGTACCCCTGAGCGCGTTTTTGACGTGGCGATGTGGGCTATTCCGGCGGGCATTATTGGTGCCCGCGCCTACCACGTGCTGATTACTGACCCGGGTAGCTATTTCGGTCCGAATGTTGCTGATCCGTGGGCTTTCCTGAAGATTTGGGAGGGCGGCATTGGCATTATGGGTGCCGTGTCGGTCGGTGCGTTGGGCGCCTGGTATGGTTGCCGCCGCTATGGCATGAATTTCCCGGCTTTTGCGGATGCGGTAGCGCCGGGTATTCTGCTGGCTCAGGCGTTTGGCCGCTGGGGTAACTGGTTCAACCAGGAGCTGTTCGGTAAGCCGACGACTCTTCCGTGGGGCTTGGAGATTAGCGCGTCGAGCGGTAATTTCCCGTCGCAGTATCCGGCGGGTACGCTGTTCCATCCGACGTTCCTGTACGAGTCGCTGTGGAACCTGCTGGGTGTGGCGTTGCTGCTGTGGCTGGGCCGTAAGGGCGTGCTGAAGCTGGGTCAGACCCTGTGGCTGTACGTGTTCTACTACGGTGTGGGTCGCCTCTTCATTGAGATGTTCTTGCGTATTGATACCTCGGAGATGCTCTGGGGCGTTCGTATTCACGTGTGGACTGCTCTGCTGCTGGTTCTGCTGGGTGCTGCTGGTTTTGTGGTGGCTGGTCGTCGTGCTGCGGCGAAGGCTGCTGCGGGTATTGAGCCGGCTCCGGCGGAGTTCGCTCCGAAGCCTGCCGCAGATGAGTCTGTAGAGGGCGCTGAGGAGAAGGCATCCGAGAAGGCATCCGAGAAGGCATCTGAGAAGGCAGAGCCCGCCGAGGATTCTGACTCTTCTGAGTCTTCGACGAAGGGCTCCTAGCTGACAAAGGGCTCCTAGCTTTCATCTTCTAGCTCCATCTAAATTTCATAGAAAAACCGCCGGATGGGGGAGCGCCCCTGTCCGGCGGTTTTTTGTGCCCGCTATTTGTGCTTGCTGTCTGTTTCTTGCTGGTGGATGTTCTCATGGTGGCATGTGCCGGGACCCTGCGTGGATTTGGGCTGTTGAGAAGGCATAATAGAGGTATTGCGTGTGGCGGGCACCCACGTAAGGAGTATGAGGCTCCGTGTAAGGAGTATGAGGCTCTTCGAACGCCCGTCGCGTCTGCGTTTAGAAACACCCACTCAACGTACAGGATTTTTATCGTGAGCTCTTCTGCCGGCGATTCTTCGCGCCCCATTTCTCCTTCTTCTCGTCCGGGTCTGACCCGTCGTCGTCTGGTGGCTGGTGCGGCGTGGGCTGCCCCGGTTGTTGTGGCGTCATCGGTGATTCCGGCGTATGCGGCGTCTGATGAGGAAGGCGAGTGCACCGGACCTTACGAGGATTCGACGATGATCACTGCCGGTGACGGCGTGAAGAAGGTAGCCGTGCTGACGGTTCCTGCGGGCGCTAAGCGTATGCGTTTTACCGCTGTGGGCGGTGCCGGTGGCACGAACTACACTGTGGCTGATGCCGGTTCCGGTGCCATGGTGGAGGGTTCTATGGCTGTGCGCGGCGGCCAGACTATTACTCTGACGGCCGGTTCGGGCGGTATTGGTAATGGTGAGCTGAAGCCCGCTGAGGGCGGCGACGGCTACGGTGTGGGTGGCTCCTCGAAGGCTTCTTCGCCGGTTCCCGCAAACGTTGTTTCTGCGATTAATGATTTGACCCGCATTTCTGGCGGTGTGACCGGTCGCGGCGGCATGAGCGCTGTGCTGTATTCGGCGTCCGGCGGTGGTTCCTCCGCTATTGAGGTGGATGGCGTGCCGATGATTGTTGCCGGTGGTGGCGGCGGTGCCGGTGTGCTGGCGTCGTATGCGACGGTTCTGCCGAACCCCGCGAATGCGGGTGCTGTGCGCCCGACCGCGCACTATTCGCTTGATAGCTCCGGTGGCGAGCACCAGTTCAGCACCGGTGGTGGCGCTGGTTCGGGTGACGGCGACGGTTCGCCCGGTTTTGTTGGTTTCACCTCGTATGAGGCGCAGTCTGAGCCGATTCTGACGGTGAACCCGGGTTCGGGTGCCGCCGGTGGTGTGGGCGGTGCTGGCGGTGAGAAGCTGAACCCGCCGACTGTTGATGGTTCGGTGATTGGTTTTTCGAGCACCGCCACCCAGAAGCTGGTGAGCACTGCGACTGCCGGTGCGGCGGGTTCGAGCGGTTTCCGCGCGAAGGGCGCCGATGGTGTGGCGAGCTATTCGTACCAGTGGGATCAGACTCCGGAGGGTACCGATAACCGCCCGTCGAACGCTGGCGAGCTGTTTAACGGCTACCAGTCGGTGGTTTCTGGAGGCGGTGGCGCCGGTTATGGCGGCGGCGGTTCCGGCGCTGCGTTGAGTGTTTCGGCTCGTGTGGTGTCGCAGAAGTGGAATAACGATTCGGCTCGTGCCCGCTATGCGGTGGGTTCGGTGCAGCTGGCTGGCGGTGGCGCTGGCGGCGGTACGTTCATGGATTCTACGGTGCGCATCATGGATCTGGGGTGGGCGTTGAACGCTCCGAATGGTCCGGGTGAGCGCGGCGCTGGCTATATTGAGGTTGCTTTCTGCTTCTAGGCAGCTAAGTCTCATCGGTTAAGAGTTCCTATGTGCCTGTAGGAATCGTATAGGTGTAGATTGAACCCTTTCTTTAGGGTGGTATGCGCCTCAAACTTAATATTTAAATTTTTTCTGAGTGCCTCCCAAACCGCTTATTTGGGAGGCATTCTCATCTTCTGTGTTGTTTCGTCATAGCGTCATATCAACCTTTGGCGGTTTAGCGCATTGGTCGGAATAGACCTTATCGAAAGATCATCCTTGCTCGTGAGAATGCCTCTATCTAACCCCTCTGTCATATTCGGGGAAGGTCCTTTAGATTGGGGGCTCCTCATTTTACGGTGGAAATGTAAAGAATACGCGCGCTCACCCCGCTAGGTTGCACAGCGCAGATTACAGATTGCGGTTTGAGCGCGACCACCGATGACTAAGGAGTTTAGATCATGTGCAAGGAAACCATGAAGGCTGTTGTTGTCCCTGAGAAGGTTGACGGTTCGGTTGTTGTCCGTGAGGTTCCCGTTCCGGCTGTCGGTCACGGCCAGGCGCTCGTGAAGATTGAGTACTCGGGCGTGTGCCACACTGACCTGCACGTGGCTTCCGGTGACTTCGGTGAGGTTCCGGGTCGTATTCTGGGCCACGAAGGCATTGGTCGTGTCGTCAAGGTCGGTGAGGGTGTTGAGTCCCTGAAGGAAGGCGATCGCGTGTCGGTGGCTTGGTTCTTCGAGGGCTGCGGCCACTGTGAGTACTGCACCTCGGGCCGTGAGACCCTGTGCCGTTCGGTGAAGAATGCAGGCTACTCGGTCGATGGCGGCATGAGTGAGTACACTCTGGTGACCGCTGATTACGCTGTGAAGGTTCCCGAGGGTCTTGACCCGGCACAGGCAAGCTCCATTACCTGCGCTGGTGTGACCACCTACAAGGCAATCAAGGAGTCGCTGGTTCGCCCGGGTCAGTGGCTGGTTGCTTACGGCGCTGGCGGTCTGGGTAACCTGGCTGTTCAGTACGCTAAGAAGGTTTTCGGCGCCAAGGTTATTGCTGTTGATATCAACGACGACAAGCTGGCTCTGGCTCGTGAGACCGGTGCTGATCACGTCATCAACGGCCGTGAGGTTGAGGATGTTCCGGCTCGTATTCGCGAGCTGACCGGCGGCGGCGCTCACGCTGCTGTGGTGACCGCGGTGTCGAAGGTTGCGTTCAACCAGGCTGTTGAGTCGGTTCGCGCGGGCGGTTCCGTGGTGGCTGTTGGCCTGCCTTCGGAGATGATGGAGCTGTCCATTGTGAAGATTATTCTGGACGGCATCCGCGTGGTGGGCTCCCTGGTGGGTACCCGTCAGGATCTGGCGGAGGCGTTCCAGTTCGGTGCTGACGGCATCGTGGTTCCGGTGGTTCAGTTGCGTGAGGTTGACGAGGCACCGGCTGTCTTCGAGGAAATGGCGGCGGGTAAGATTACCGGCCGTATGGTTCTGGACTTCGCTAGCCTCTAAGCTAGCGGATGGTTCGAGGCGCCCGGTAGGGCTTCAAGATCTCACTCGGCTGGGGTCTTGCCGGTAGTTTCGATGGTTATAGCGCCTAGGGCGCATCCCGTGTGGCGGGGGAGTAGGGGTACTCTTTCTGCTGTGCATACGACGCGGGGTGCGTCCTAGTGTTTTTAATGCGGCGTTTTAGGGCTCCGGGTTGTTGAGAGTCGTTATCGTGAGGAGCCGAATTCCTCTGTGAGTACTAGGCACCTAAACGTAATATATGTGGGAATTTATTTTTGAAATATCCGGTGGATTATCTCAAAATTCTCACTAAATTAGTTCAATATAGCATTTTGTTTGACATCTATAGGCCTCAAAATGCATACTTGTATTGTAAACATTCAACCACTGGTTGAGGCGTAATATTTGCCGAAGAGATAGGTTTCGCGTGCGCCTACACCTACCCTAGATGTAACGGGATATGACGTGTGAAGGTTTCGGCCCTCCTAGATATCGATTCCTTCTCCCGGAACGCCATACCCGGGTGAATTTCAGCATCTTCGTACCGTGCCGTTATTCACCGTTGAGTCCTTACTTCCGGTCAGGCGCCCCTCTAGACACCTTCGGGGTGAGGTCTCACAAGATTAGTGTGGGCCCCACGGACATAGTCAATGGGGACTATGTCCGCCACACTAATCCGGGGCTTTTAGGACATTGCATGACTTCGAGGCGGCACGCCCGCCACGCCATAAATTTACCTGCCGGCACGGGTAACATAGCCGGGTTCTCTACTCACTCGGTAACCCACCCGCTGCAGAACGCATCTTGATTTTTGTGTTGTTCAGAAGATACGTCCTGTAGCAAAAGAACGAGGGGCACCTCTGCCAGGTGCCCCTCGTTTTTATATGCACGTTGTAGTGTTTAGCAGCTGCCGCGCTGTTTAGTAGAGTCCACGCTGCGCGGTCCAGCGGATCGTGCCGCGCTCAAAGTCCATGTAGTACACGCCGTTCGTGTAGGACTCGTCGCCGCGTGCTGCACCGTAGCGAGCGGTATTCTTCTCCCAGTGCTTGAAGATTGCGCCGTTACCGTTGGTCTCGTACGCACCGTATGCATCCGACCAGAGCAGCACCTTGCCGGAGGCGAATCGCACCTGAGCACCCGTGGAAGTGGCGGTTTCGTCGGTCACCGGTGCACCCCAGGTGCCGCCGGTGTGCAGGAAACGGTGGTAGAACGCGCCGCCGGTGTGCAGGCGGTGGGTGCCGGTCTGTGCGGACCACACGTAGGTGGTGCTGCCGGTGAATTCCTGCTTGATGATGCCGTTGCCCAGATTCTGCTCATCAGTGGTGGGCGCGCCCTTCATGCCTGCCTTGCGCCAGGTTGCATAGATGGCGCCGCGCTCGTTGAGGATGTGGGTTCCGTATGCGTTGGACCAGTAGCCACCCTCACCGTTGGCGAAGGAGACCGCGATGGTGTCGGAGCGGGTTTCTTCGTTGGTGGTTAGACCGCGGAATCGTGCAATATCAGAGCGGAACTTCTGATCCAGGCCGCCGTTGGTGACTAGCCAGTGCGAGCCGTGGGAGTTCGTCCAGTAGATAGTCTTACCGTTGGTGAACTTCTGCGCGTACACGCCGTTGGTCAGGGTGTACTCGGTACCGATCGGGTTGCCGTAGAAGGAGCGGTTTTCATTCCAGTAGCTGCCGATGCCGGTGCGAATATCAATGGAGCCGGTCGCGGTGGTCACCACGTTAGAATCCTGAGCGGTGCGATCTTCTGCCGCACGGTCTTCCACAGCGCGGTCCTGGCCGTTCGACCAGTTGCGGTGCACAGCCTTCGGGTTCTTCGCCAGAACCTTCAGATCGTTCACGGTGCCGGGGAAGAAGTTCGAGTCACCCACGAACGGGCCCGAATCGGTGAACTGCCAAATGTCGTAGCCGCTCCAACCTGCAGGGATAGCGCCGACCACGGTGGAGTAGCTCGCCAGGTGCAGCGGCAGGGTGCCGAACTGCTGCGAACCCACGCACTGCGACCACCAGGAGGTTGCGGTGTACACCATCGGGTCGCGACCAGTCAGCGAACGGTAGGTGTCCACGAAGTCGCGGGTCCAGGCGGTCAGCTGCGCCGGGGTCATGTTGTAGCAGGTGTTGCCGTAGGCGGGGTAGGGGTTGAACTCGATGTCCAGCAGGCCGGGCAGGGTCTTGCCGTCGGCAGTCCACGCGCCACCATTCTGCACGAAGTAGCGTGCCTGATCGGCACCCGAGGAGGTGCGGGGGTTTGCGAAGTGGTAGGCGCCGCGCACCATGCCGACCTGTGCCGAACCGTTGTACTGCTGACCGAAGTAGGGGTTGGCGTAGTAGCCGCCCTCGGTTGCCTTCACGTAGGCGAAGCGGGAACCTGCGGCGTAGGCGCTCGCCCAGTCCACGTTCTGCTGGTGCGAGGAGACATCCATGCCGAGGGTACCGCCGGAGGGGGTCCATGCGGAGCGGCCCTGTGCCAGTGCCTGACCGGCTGCCGGAGCTCGACCAGCTCCCAGACCCTGCGCGGAGCTCTGGGTCGCGGAAATACCGCTCAGGGTCGCGGTGGAAGCGGGGGAGGTGGCGCCGGTTCGCGCGTTGGCGGTGCCCAGGCGTTCGCGCTCGCCCGCACCCATGGCGGGGTTGGAGCGTTCGACCAGGGATGCATCCGGGGCGGGGGCGTAGGTGAGCTCCTCGTAGGATGCGTTGGGGTTGACCTCTGTGGCTGCGCTCGCGCTGGGGGCAGCGAAGGCTGCGGGAACGGAGGTGAGGGATGCGGCGACCAGGGTGACTGCGGACGCCATGATGGAGCGGGCTGCCGCAGAGCGCGCGGCAGTCTGGAGTTTCTTCATAGATTTTGCCTGTGTTTGAGAGGTGGATGTGTCGATGTGGCCTTGTGTGGGGGCTCCTGACACGAGTGAATATGTGGGGTAGTTGAAGTGATGTGTGTGTCGGTTGCCGGGTATGTCATGCGGCTGACACAGCTAACAGCGTACGGTACCTGCACCGATGTGCGCAATGATTTGGGGTGTCATTCTGGCGGCATATCTTTCGCAGAGTGCACAGTAACCTAGAATCTTTGGGGTGCCTGTTTTACTTTGTGGCTTGTTGGTGCATTTATTGGCTCAAGTTTTTGGGACAAAATTTTAGGCACGCGACACGCCGGGGCGTTGCGAATTTCACTCTGTGGACTGCTGTATTGGGGTGTTGCTGTGTCGGTTCGTTGTTCAGGGTGGGCCGCAGCATCTAGAGCTACGTTGCCGGGATGCAGTCGGGTGCTGATGCGCCGGGCGGTGCCTCTTGCGACTTTTGAGTCGGCTTTTGGGCATAAGGAAAGGGGTGGGCCGCACACACAAAGACCCACCCCTCATGTTCCGGGTACTGTATTTGGCGCGGCCTCGCACCGGCACCCGGAGTTTCATGGTCGATGCAGGAGAGATGAAGAGTCATCGACCACGTATATGGTGCCTGTTGGCACGTTTTTCTCGGCTCTTCCCGCCCGCTCTTTCAGGTTCTGATGTCCGGCTGAAAGAGACGGGTGGGAAGAGGCGAAAGCTTGTGTTTCCCGAAAGGCTTAGAGGAACTTGGCGATGTCCTCGACCAGCGGCTTGAGGGTCTCGCGATCGATGTACTCAGCCTTGCCGGTCTTGTAGCATTCGAGCATCTGCTGAATACCTTCGTTCGGGTGCGGGTTCGCCATGAGCCATGCGCGCACCGGGCCCTTCAGGGCGGTCTTGTGAGCCAGCGAAATCTTGTCGAAGTCGATGCCGCCACGCAGGTGGTAGACGGGGCGACCTTCGGTCAGTTCGGGGGTGTAGCTCTTGGCGACAGCCTTGTCCAGCAGCTTCTTGGAGTATTCACCGGTGAAGGAGACGGTAAAGAACGCGGTGCGGTTCTTCTTGGGCGCAATGATCGGCAGGATCTTCTTGCGAAGTGCCGGTGCGCCGTTGAGGAATCCACCGTAGTCGCTGCCGGCAATGACGAAAGCGTCGAATGCCTCAGCCTGCTCGGGAGTGACCTTGGAGGCGGGGACAGTCTCAACCTCGGGGGCCTGCGGGAGTGCACGCAGATCTTCTGCCAGCCAGGTGGCGTACTGTTCGGTGTAGCCGTAGGTGGAGCCGAAGATAATCAGCACGCGAGTAGTCATCTGTGAACCTTCCAGATATATTTCGCATTTCAAATACTAATTATGGGTTCCAATATAGGCTAGGCGCGCGAAAATGTGAAATCGCCCAGCTTTTGGATGCCCCATCTATCTTCTCATAGCCCACTCTGAGTGTCTCTATGTTTTTGAAATATGCTCGAACGTTCTCGAATGCGACTAAATATTGTGCAGAACTGGCTATCTATGGGTAAAAAGTACCCTAATTTACTTTCCGGGCGAGGCGGGGGTGGCGGGGGTGAAAGCCGACTTTCTGTGGTGCGTTCGATGGAGGAGAGGTGACGTTCAAAATGCGACGTGAAACACAATTTCTTCGGTGGAAAGAGTTGGGAGAAACATACCCAAGAGGGCACAAAACCCCTATAATTGAGAAAGAGTCCCACGCATCCGGCATGTGGTTACCTGTTAGAACGCGTGGGAATAATTGGGAATTTGACATTAGTCTTCCCCGGAAAATCAGTGTGAGCCCTCAGGGGACACATGAAACAACACACAAAGGTTAGGTACATGAGGCGCGCAAAAATCGTTGCAACCATCGGTCCGGCAATCGAGTCCCCCGAGAAGATCTCCGAGGCAATCAAGGCTGGCCTGAACGTCGCCCGTCTGAACATGAGCCACGGTGACCACGCCGAGCACCAGGCACGCTATGACACCATCCGTGAACAGTCTGCAAAGCTCGGTAAGGACGTTGCTATCCTCGCCGACCTGCAGGGCCCCAAGATTCGCCTCGAGCGTTTCGCAAACGGCAAGGAATACCTTGAGCCCGGCGCAGACTTCACCATCACTTCCGAAGACGTTGAAGGTACCGCAGAAATCTGTGGCACCACCTACAAGGGTCTGCCCGGCGACGTAAAGCTCGGCGACAAGCTCCTGCTCGACGATGGCAAGATTCGCCTCGAAGCTATTGAGGTAACTCCCACCCGCGTTCGCACCCGCGTGGTCGTCGGTGGTCCCATCTCCAACAACAAGGGCATCAACCTGCCCGGCGCAGCAGTCTCCCTGCCCGCACTGACCGAGAAGGACGCGAACGACCTGCGCTTCGCACTGAAGATGGGTGCAGACATCATTGCGCTCTCCTTCGTCCGTACCGGTGCAGACGTTGACCCCGTCCACAAGATCATGGAAGAAGAGGGTATCCGCGTACCCGTCATCGCCAAGATTGAGAAGCCCCAGGCAGTTGAGAACCTGCAGGACATCATCGACAAGTTCGACGGCATCATGGTCGCTCGTGGTGACCTCGGTGTTGAGCTGCCCTTCTCCGAGGTTCCCCTCGTCCAGAAGAAGGCAATCGACATGGCACGCCGCTGGGCAAAGCCCGTCATTGTGGCAACCCAGGTGCTCGAGTCCATGACCGACAACCCCGTCCCCACCCGTGCAGAGGTTTCTGACTGCGCTAACGCAATCCTCGACGGCGCAGACGCAGTAATGCTCTCCGGTGAGACCTCGGTTGGTAAGTACCCGATCCTGACCCTGCAGGCTATGGCTGCAATCGTCAAGGACACCGAAAAGGGCGGCCTGTACCGCGTGCCCGAGCTGGACCGCAAGCCCCGCACCCGCGGTGGCGCAATCACCCGCGCAGCAGTGAACATCGCTGACCAGCTGGACGCAAAGCTCATCGTTACTTTCACCCAGTCCGGTGACTCGGCACGTCGTCTGGCACGTCTGCGCCCCGAGACCCCGATTGTTGCGTTCACCACCAGCTCGAAGGTTCGCTCCTTCCTGTCCATGCTGTGGGGTGTTGACGCTGAGCAGGTTGAGATGATCACCGATCAGGAAGGTCTGTTCCAGTTCGTGGACGAGTACCTGCTGAAGAACGGTCTGGCAGAAGCTGGCGACCTGGTCGTCGTTGCTGCCGGTGCTCCCGCAGGCCGCGCAGGTACCACCAACATGGTTCAGGTACACCGCGTCCACGGTGCTGAGGGCGAGCGCGAGGCTCTGCGTCCTTACGAAGAGAACGAGGTCAAGCGCTAAGCCGCTCACCATTCTTTCCGATGCGTAGCTGAGGGTAATCCTTCGCATGTACGCTCGGTATGTAGAACCGCCGCCCGGTCGTGAATTATCACGGCTGGGCGGCGGTTTTGTTATGGGTATGTATTAGGTAGATTGCGCGGCAACGCTGGGATACGCGGGTATAGAAAAAGCGGCGGGAAAGCTTGAAACTTTCCCGCCGCTTTAGCGTTGGTGCCCGAGGTGGGACTCGAACCCACACTCCGAAGAACCTGATTTTGAGTCAGGCGCGTCTGCCAATTCCGCCACTCGGGCGTATCACGCATTCGTGCGTAACACCTTTAGAATTCTAACCCAGGCTGTCTAGAAAATCTAATCTATCTGACGTGTTGAGCAGGCTGAGGCGGGGTGCAGAACATTTGCTGAGGGTTTCAGTTGCGCCTCTATGAGGGGGTAAGTCTGGTACCTGCCGCGCATTTGCTGAGGGGTGCGGGAGCCTACTGCGAGGTCTTGCGGCTGTAAATCCTGAGCTCAGGGTGAACCGGCGCCACTTATCCACAGGTGGAGGCGGGGGAGAAAGCGCGCATCCTGTATCCTTAAAGACTGACTAACCATCCCCGTTCGCCTTCGCGGCTGGGGGCCACCTCAACGTTAAGAAAGTGATCACGGCTCGTGTTCAATTCTCTCTCCGACCGCTTGACGGCAACTTTTAAGAACCTGCGCGGCAAGGGCCGCCTCTCCGAGGCAGACATTGATGCAACCGTCCGCGAAATCCGCCGCGCCCTGCTCGACGCTGACGTCGCCGTCCCCGTGGTCCGCGAATTTACCGCCCACGTGAAGGAACGCGCTCTCGGTGCGGAAGTTTCCGAGGCACTGAACCCCTCCCAGCAGATCGTCAAGATCGTGAACGAGGAGCTGGTGAGCATCCTCGGCGGTTCGACCCGCCGCATCAACATGGCGAAGAGCGGCCCGACCATCATTATGCTGGCGGGTTTGCAGGGTGCCGGTAAGACCACCCTGGCTGGCAAGCTGGCTCACTGGCTCAAGGGCCAGGGCCACACCCCGATGCTTATTGCATCCGACCTGCAGCGCCCCAACGCGGTGACCCAGCTGAAGGTCGTCGGTGAGCGTGCGGGCGTGCCCGTGTACGCGCCGCACCCCGGTGTGACCAGCGAGTTTGACGTACCCACCGGCGATCCCGTGCAGGTGGCACGTGACGGTGTGGCTGAGGCTCGCGCTAAGCTGCACGACGTGGTGATTGTCGATACCGCGGGTCGTCTGGGTGTTGACGCTGAGCTCATGCAGCAGGCACGTAATATTCGTGACGCTATTGAGCCGCACGAAGTTCTGTTCGTTATCGATGCGATGATCGGTCAGGACGCCGTGAATACCGCTAACGCCTTCAACGAGGGTGTGGACTTCACCGGTGTGGTCCTGTCTAAGCTTGATGGTGACGCCCGCGGTGGTGCGGCTCTGTCGGTTGCTTCGGTGACCGGCAAGCCGATTATGTTTGCGTCCACCGGTGAGAACGTCACTGACTTTGAGCAGTTCCACCCGGACCGTATGGCAAGCCGCATCCTGGATATGGGTGACATCCTGACTCTGATTGAGCAGGCTGAAGCTCAGTGGGATAAGGCTGAAGCCGACCGCATGGCGAAGAAGTTCATCGATCAGGAAGACTTCACTTTTGAGGACTTCCTGGCTCAGATGCAGCAGATTCGTAAGCTTGGTTCCATGAAGAAGCTGCTCATGATGATGCCCGGTGCGGCTCAGATGCGTCAGCAGCTTGAGGCTTTTGACGAGCGCGAGATTGACCGCGTGGAGGCGATTGTTCGCTCCATGACCCCGCATGAGCGTGTGGCTCCGCGCATCATTAACGGTTCTCGCCGTGCCCGTATCGCTAAGGGTGCGGGTGTGACCGTGTCTGAGGTGAACCAGCTGATGGAGCGTTTCGCTCAGGCTCAGAAGATGATGAAGAAGCTCGCTTCGGGCAAGATGCCCGGCATGCCCGGTGGTATGCAGATGCCCGGTATGGCGGCTGCAGCCGGTGGCGCTCGTAAGAACGCGAAGAACAACAAGAAGAAGAAGGCTCGCTCCGGCAACCCGCAGAAGCGTGCGGCGCAGGAGGCGGCAGCAACTAAGGCGCAGCAGGCTCGCGCCGGTGCTGCATTCGGTCAGCAGGCTCAGAACCAGGAGATGGATCTGTCCAGCATGAACCTGCCTAAGGGCTTCGAGAAGTTCCTGCAGTAAGAGCAAATATGAGCCCGGTAAGGGGTGGTACGGGTGCGCACGTGGTGACGGGCGCACCCGTACCGGTATGGTGCCCGGTTTGGGTGCATGAATGGGTGTGAAGGGAAGGTATCAATGGCTCAGAACGAGCAGAATTGGGATCGAGAGAACGCGGATGATCAGCTGAATGAGCAGGTCACGCCGTGGTCTCAGCGCGCCTTCGCCGATGATGCTGTAGAGGACCCTGCCGGTGCATCTGCCGCTGAGTCTATAGAGGAGCCTGCAGGCGACTTCTCGGAAGACCTCGCGGGCGATCTTGAAGACGGCATCGCACATGACTTTGCGGACGGCTTCGACAATGATTCGAGCATCCTTCCCGGGTACACCCCCGTCTGGGCGCGTATCGCCCTCGAGTACGGGGAGCACTCCGCCGAACTGGCGGGCGACCTCGTCTACTCCAGCGAGAGCGACGACCCCGCGGTCGACGATGTTGCCGCAACTATCCTGAACCTCATTCGTGAAGCCCGCAGCATGCACGATGAGGTGAAGGCAGAAGACCCCGATAAGCAGCGCGCCTGGAACGACCGCACGAAGGTTGACCGCCTTGCCGCCGCCCTGGAGAGCGAAGAGTGGACCGTCGATAAGCTCACCGGCATGTGGGACGGTGCCCCCGCGCCCGCCGGAACCGGCGAATCGGATAGCCCCGAATACCTGCGCGCTCAGGATGCGGAGCGCACCGCCGAGAAGCAGCGCAATGAGCGCATCGAGCAGACCATGGAGCTGGAGGAGAAGATTCAGCGCCGCCGCATCATGGCTCGTTCCACCACCGATGAGGAGCTGATTGCCGCCCTCATTGAGGCGACTGCCGCCTCCCCGGAGCTGATTGCTTACGAGATGGGTGAGCATCAGGTACAGCTCTACGTGCTGTGCGCTGTGGATGATGAGGGCTACATGAACGTGCTGGAGGTCGCTGACGGCCACCTGCACGTGGGTACCCCCGTTGAGGATTACGTGGCGCAGCTGGTGGATCAGCTGCCGGTCACCGGTGCCGCCCTGGAGGGCGAGGCGACCGTGTGGGAGGAGCTGCCCGGTGGGCAGGGTGAGCTGGAGTTCCTGGTGGACGGCGACACCGCCATGCTCGTTGACCTGCCCATTGACATGATTACCGGGCTTCTTTTGGCGTACCTTCCTGCCGGTACTCGGCAGGTTGTTGCCGCACCGGCGGGGGAGTGGACCCTCATTTCTGCCGACCCGGTGGATCTGATGGCACTGCTGGGCCTGCTGAACTGCAACGCCCTGATTGCTGAGGGCAACGCGAACCAGCAGCACCTGGTGGTCTATGAAGAGCCCGCCCGCGACCCCTACTCGGATGAGGAGTGGTACCTGGAGGCGTTCGGCGAACCCTACGAGAACATCGTGGAGGAGTTCACCTGGCAGCGTGTGCCTAAGCGCCTGAACCGTGCCCTCAGCCGTGAGGAAGTCGCACGTTTTGGCGGCGTGTTGGAGGATCTGCTGTCGGAGCTTCCCGGTAGCGCCCCGGAGCTTTCGGGTTCGAAGATTTTTGGTTCCGATGAGGAAGAAATCGAGCAGGGCATCGCTAATGTCATGGCGATGTTTGGTGTGGAGGCTGACTCCATTGCCGGTCGCCGCCTGAATGCGTACCTGCGCGATACGAGCAATACCCTGGCGCTGGAGTCGGTGCTGCAGCTACTGGACGTTCCTACCGAGCTGGCGCTGGTGCCGACCACCGGTTTTGATGTGGCGTCGATTAGCACGGCTCGCGTATTCGGCAACGAGGATGAGGAGCTCGCGCAGTCCGCCGGTGCGACCGAATCTATTGATGCTGAGGCTACCTTCTCCGAGAGTACTCCCGCCGAGGATGTTTCTTTTGACGATGAGGAGATTGAACCCTACCCGGGCGGCTACACCTCGCCTCTGGACCGTAGCTACCGCCTGGTGGCGACTGGTCGCCGCGTGACCCTCTCCGAGTGGATGGACGCTCTCAACAACGCGCACATCCCCTACGAGTACACGCACATGGGTTCGCCGGAGGGCTCTGCGCCGGATTCCTTCGTGGAGACCGAAGAGGGCTATCTGTCTCTTGACAGCGCCCTGCACGAGGCTGACTCTTCGCCTACCGAGGAGCAGGCATCGCACGAGGCAAAGGTAAGCCAGCAGGCTCCCGAGCCTTCTGCCGCGCTCGCACCTCAGAACGAAGCCGCCCCGAGCGTTGAGACCGTGCCCGATGCTTCCTCAAGCTCTGCAGATCAGAGTCCTGCACCCCAGGCCCCCGCACCGCAGAGCACCTCCGCTCAGGGCTCTTCTGCTCAGAGTCCCGCGCCTCGTTCGCGCCGCAAGCGCCTGACCGCCGAGCAGATTCGCGCCAAGACCCGCCGTGTGGGTCTTGTCCTGGGTGCGGATGTGACAGCTCAGAGCGCTATCGCTCTGACCTTGGCGAATGTGGCACGCCGCCGCCGTGCTCAGGGTAAGGCGAGCCGTAAGCTCTCGGTGGCCGCAGCGCTCTTTGCGCTGAATGCCACGGTTGAGTCGGCGCTGATTCCGGCGGTTCTGCGTTCTTTTGAACAGACTCAGCTGAAGAAGCACGCCCGCCCGGTGGCGGATGCTGAGCTGGTGCATCCGGGTGATACCGCAGGGGAACAGTCCTCGACCAAGAAGCGCACTCTGATTGATGATTTGCGTGAGGGCCGCTACCGCACGGTGGAGGATGCCGCCCCGTCCACGGAGCAGGCACCCTCTGGACTGCGTGAGCGTGCCCTGGGTATAGTGCGTAGCATCAGGCAGCGCGCTGCGAAGAAAACCGACCGCTAAAGGAAAGAAGCCATGAAGGATTCCTATCTGAGCGATGAAGAGCTGAAGGCTTTTATCGCCACCCTCCCCACGCGCCGTTTGGCGGCGGGCGCGCTGATTCGTAATGAGCGCGGTGAGATGCTGCTGGTGAAGCCGAACTATAAGGACGGATGGATTCTTCCCGGCGGTACCGTGGAGGCTGGCGAGGCGCCCAAGCCCGGTTGTGAGCGTGAGATTGTGGAGGAGCTGGGCCTGGATGTGAAGCTGGGCCGCGTGCTGCTGATTTTCCACGGCTTGTCGCTGGGCGTGTGGGGTGATTCGACCTACTACATGTATGACGGCGGCGTGATTGCGGCGGATACGAAGATTACCCTGCAGGATGCTGAGCTGGTGACCTATGAGTGGGTTGCTCCGGAGAACCTGGAGGGCTATGTGCGTCCGTCGATGGTGGAGCGTCTGCGTGAGTGCTACCGCGCCCTGGAGACGGGGGAGACTCTGGAAATGAGCAACCTCGACTAGCGGCCGGGCTCATCACGGGGCGCAGAACGCTGTTTAAAAGTGATGTTCGGTGCCTGCGGCAATTATTTTTCCGTGTCGCTAGCTTAAAATCTTGGGCTCTGATACCCTAGCTGAGTACCCGGCGACGCGCGACCCCTCTCTTCGCGCGCCGTTGTGTCCATAGAGGCGCCGTGAATGGCCCGCCCCACGGGTGCTGAACCGTGTGCCTCGCACCAAATTATGAAACAGGAGTAACCACTAAAGTGGCTGTTAAGATTCGTCTCAAGCGTATGGGTAAGATCCGCGATCCTCGTTACCGCGTCGTGATCGCTGATTCGCGCGTCAAGCGCGACGGTAAGACCATCGAAGAGATCGGTATTTACCACCCGACCGAGCACCCCTCGCGTATCGAGATCAACTCTGAGCGTGCTCAGTACTGGCTCTCCGTCGGCGCACAGCCGACCGAGCAGGTTCTGGCTCTGCTGAAGCTCTCGGGCGACTGGGCTGCATTCAAGGGCGAGAAGGCAGAGTCCAAGGTTCTGCCCGTCGAGGCTAAGGCTGAGTTCGTTGTTCCCGAAAAGGGTTCCGTGATCCTGCCCGAGGCTATCACCCCCAAGGCTGAGAAGGCTGAAGAGGCTGCTGAGGAAGCAGCACCCGAGGCTGAGGCTGAGGAAGCAGCTGAGTAATTATGTTGGCTGACGCACTCGAACACCTGGTTCGAGGGATTGTCGATCGTCCGGAGGACGTGAAGGTGCGCTTGCGCACTCAGCGTCACCGTGAAACCCTTGAGGTTCGCGTGCATCCGGATGACCTGGGCCGAGTTATCGGCAGGTCTGGTCGTACCGCCAAGAGCATCCGTCTGGTGATGGACGCTATTTCTGATGGCGAGCCGATGCGTATCGACATTATCGACACCGACAAAAAGCGACGCTAGCTCGTAAACGCTTGAAGCCCCCGCTCCCGGAATTTTTCCGGAAGGCGGGGGCTTTCGCGTACCCGATTTCTCGGTCTGAGTTATCTGCGTGAGTTATCAGTGCGAGTTATCAGCATGAGTTATCCGTGCGAGCGCTCGCTCCGGCCGCCGTGGAGGCGGGGGAGAGGCAACAGAGAGACGGCAGAATGCGCCCGTCCTAAGTGCCCGGTAGAATAGTGGGAGCCGTGCACGTGCACGGCGTAGGTTTTTAGCTTGTATCCAGCGGAGGAAAATTATGCAGGTTGTGGTGGCTCGTATCGGTAAGCCTCACGGTATTCGTGGTGAGGTGACGGTTCAGCTCTTTACTGATGCCCCGCAGGAGCGTTTTGCCCGCGGTGAGGTGCTCGGTATCGAGAATTTCAAGCCCGGCTCTGCTGCCGCTTCTGTGGCGCCCACCGGTGAGCTGACGGTTGCCGGTGCCCGCTGGAACAAGAAGATTCTGGTGGTCCGTTTTGATGAGGTGACTACCCGCAACCAGGCTGAGGAGCTGCGCGGCAGCCGCCTGGTCTACGAGGTTCCCGAGGATGAGGGCGATGAAGAGGGCTTCTACGAGCAGGAGCTGGTGAACCTGCCCGTGTACCTGCTGGCGGACGTTCCCGAGGGTGAGAGCCCCGTGGATAACCCGGCTGTGGGTAAGCCGCTGGGTAAGGTGACCGGTCTGCAGACCATGCCGGTTCAGGATCTGCTGCTGATTAAGCTGGCTCGTTCGCCGCGTCTTGCCTCCGGTGCGGGTGAAGAGATCATGATTCCTTTTGTCGAGGAGATTGTGCCTGAGGTGGTTCCCTCGACCGAGGATGAGCCCGGCTTTGTGTTGCTGACCCCTCCGGCGGGTTTGATTGACCTGGTCGAGGACGTTGAGCAGGATTCTGCGCAGGTGACCGAGCAGGCGGGGGAGTAGTCCGTGCGCTACGATGTGGTCACGATTTTCCCCGAGTACCTAGAGCCGCTGAAGCTGTCTCTGCTGGGTAAGGCACGCGAGAAGGGTCTGGTGGATCTGCACCTGCACGATTTGCGTGAGTACACCTTTGACCGTCACCGCACGGTGGATGACACCCCGTACGGCGGTGGCGCGGGCATGGTGATGAAGGCGGAGCCGTGGGGTTTGGCGCTGGATGAGGTGCTTGCCGCCTCCCCGCTGAACGCTTCTGAAGACTCTACTGAGGGTGCCAAGTCTGAGGGCACCGAGCTCGCTGCCGAACCCGCCGCTGATACCCGCCCGCTGCTGATTGTCCCGTCCCCGGCGGGTGCCGTTTTCGATCAGGCGATGGCGTATGAGCTGGCGGAGGAGAAGCATATTGTCTTCGCTCCGGCGCGCTACGAGGGCATTGACGAGCGTGTGCTGGACTGGGCACAGGAGAGCTTCCGCGTGATGCCCGTGTCCCTGGGCGATTACGTGCTCTACGGTGGCGAGGTTGCGGTCATGGCGATGATTGAGGCTATCACCCGCCTGATTCCGGGCGCGATGGGTAACCCCGCCTCCCTGGAGGAGGAGTCGCATACAGGCGGTCTGCTGGAGTATCCGGTGTACACGAAGCCCGCCGTGTGGCGTGAGCGTGAGGTGCCGGAGGTGTTGCTGTCGGGTAATCACGGTGCGATTGCGCGTTGGCGTCGTGACCGTCAGATTGAGCGCACCCTGGAGCGCCGCCCGGACCTGCTGGAGGCGTACCCGGTGGAGCAGTGGGATAAGAAGGATCGCCGCTTCTTGGCTGAGCGCGGGGTGCATTTTGCGAACCCGGCGAAGGCGGCTCAGAAGAAGGCGAAGAAGAACCCCGCACCGCAGGCTGATACCGCCGCCCAGGCGGATACCGCGCCTCAGGGTGAATCTACTCAGCCCGATACCGCCCAGCCCGAGGCAAATTCCTAGGCCTCGAATAGGCGCTCGCGAGCGCCTCGTAAACCTCTGAATGGGGGTTAGCGTCATATAACTGTTAGTTGGCGCTGACCCCTATTTTTTGTGCCTGCAAACCGTTATTCTGAGGGTAACCTCGCTAAGAACATAGCCTACCTATAGGTGGTGCGAGGTGGTAATACGCTTTCATCGTTGAAAGCACGTACTCAACAGAAGGAGGACACATGTCCGTTGTTAAGGTTCACCGTCTTGCTGTCGTTGGCGACAACCAGGCTGAGCTGGAGAAGCGCTTCACTGCTGCCCGCCACATTGCTGACTCTTTCCCCGGCTTTGAGGGTTTTGAGCTGTGGCGCCCCCTGGATGAGGGCGGCGACTACTTTGTGGTGACCCGCTGGGTTGATGAGGCAAGCCACGATGCGTACGCGGCGGCTCGTCGTGAGCGTGACCCGAACACTGTTGTCTCGCACGCTGATGGCACCATGAGCTTCGAGAAGGTGGAGTTCAGCGACTAACGGGTCGCGGCGAGTAACCGGTCACTCTGGGGAATTAATAGATAAATCCCGTCGGTAATCGCTCTGAGTAGGGGTTTATCTCATTTTTATCTCAAATAGTGAGGGGCTGCACTAACTTTTCTACATATTGCTTTAAGTGGGTATTAGCCCACGTGGAGACGATATAAGGAGGGTTTAGGGCGGTCCCTCCTTGATTTTTCGGGGCTTAAAAATTCGCAGGTATTTCGCTGTGATTGGATATGTGGGTTCGGCACTATAAAACACTTGAAATACGCTCAATGGGAACCAATGGAATAACTCAACCTAAAAGTGACACCGTGATGCAAAAAGGTTATTATTGTTCCCGAGAGCACGCTTCGCCCGAGTCGGTAGTTCGGGCGGGGACAGCGATCCCCTCTCAGCTGCATCGCATGACGTAGCTGAGTCACTCAAGGGAAATATTCAGCGCACCCAGGTCAGCGCCTCCTCTGCATAGGAGGTCTGGCAAGGGTGCCGACTCAACTATCACGTATTCACACATGTGGTGCATGGTACTAAACCCCGCAATATATGGGATGGGAGCTTGGTGGTTCGAGCGTTCATTGTGGTTGATGACCCTCCTAACCGTGGATAGGAAAGTGCTTTGCAAAGCGGGTGAGCAAGCCGGTGGTCCGGACCGGTGCTCACCCGCTCCGTTGTTAAACGCTGCCTTTGGAAAGTTGTTCCTTCTATGCTCGTCATGTTTCTCTGTCTAGTGCTTTTCGGGTACCGGGCGCTCGCGGAACTCGATGGGTCGCTTCGCCTTGGGTAGCGAGTACATGACGCGCAGGTACGCATCCTCCACCAGCTCCTCTAGCACTCGCTCGGTGATTCCTTCGCCGGCGCCTACGGAAATCCAGTGCCGCTTATTCATGTGCCATGCCGGGATGATGCTCGGGTAGATACGCCGCAGCACCTCGGATTCTTCCGGGTCGGTTTTGAGGTTCACGATGGGGTAGCCGATGCCCTCCGTGTACATGGCAAAGATCTTGCCGCCCACCCGGTACACCGTGTGCTCGGGCCCGAACGGCTGATCGCGCGTCGCCAGCGGCATGGCGAGCGCGAGGTGGTCAACGGTATGCTCGAGGTCTTCGGGTGCCAGAAGTTTGGGGGAGGGGCTTGTGCTCATAGCTTCGATTCTATCCGGTTGTCGGTGGCTCTACGGTGTTGATACCTAAAGGCTGATATAAAAATTGGGGTGTATGCAATGGTTCGCATACACCCCAGATTTTTTAGTGCCCTACTTATTCATGAGCTTGTGGTCAATTCCCTCGCGGGTAAAGGCCTGAATCGTATCCTGCAAGTCTTCACCCAGGTGGCCCCAAGAGTCGGTGTGGGCAATGTACACCCGCTGGGCGCCCAGAAGCTTTGCCGCTTTTGCGGCATTTTCGGCGGTCATGGTCATGTCGAATTCGGGTCCGATGGGGTGTGCAGCACCCGCAAAAAGGATGGCGTCATCAACGGGAGCAATGCGCTGAGCAATTTCCTCTACAACGTGAAGTTCGGAGTTGTCGCCAGAAATGTATACGGTCGGTTCTCCTGTAGCCTGCAGGAGGAAACCAATAACGGGACCGGCCTTCTCCTGAATTTCGGGGATGTTCGGGCCGTGGAGTGCAGGCATTGCGGTGACGGTAACTTCAGTGGATCCCTTTGCTACGATGAAGGTATCCCAGGGAGCCAGTCCGATGACATTGGTGAGGCCTTCTGCCTGAAGGTTCTTTTCGCCGTCTTCGGTAGTGATGACGTGGCCGACCTTGGGGAGGAGGGCGCGGCCGCTAGTGTCGAGGTTGTCGGGGTGGGTGTCGTGCGAGAGTAGGACTGCGTCGATGGGGAGAACCGATTCGGGGGTGATGGGGGCGCCGGCAGTCTTCTTGAGAACGGTAATGCCCATGTCGTAGTCCTGAGGGGCATCAAAGGTGGGGTCGGTCAGGAAGCGCAAACCCGCGTATTCGATCATGACGGTGGGGCCGGTGATGACGTTAATCGTAGGCATAAAAGTGTTCCTCTCATGGATAAAATGTATTTTTGCCGTGATTAACCATAGGTGTTTTCACGGAAAAACACAAGTGATACCATGAGAAGTATGGAAAAATCTCACCGAACTGCCCACCTTCCTGCGGCACCCGGAAGCCAAGAACACCCCTGCATAGCGTTAGCAAATACGCTCTATACAACACCCGGTGGCGAACAATGCGATTTGCTCAGAACCCCAGAAACAGCCACTGAATGGGCGCACGAACACGACATCGTGAATAACTCGTATGAGCTGCAACCCTATTGCGTCAGCAGATTCATCAGCTTTCGATACGTCATCAAAGAACTGTTTGACGCGTACCTAAACCAGCGCCCTCCCTATCCGGGTGCGCTTCACGCCGTCAACAAGACGGCACATGAAGCGCTCACCATGAACGCTCTAGCGTGGGATGCAGAAAACCGGCGGTACACGCGGCGGATTGAAGACCCCCTCACCCAAGAGGTGGATTACGCCATCGCCCGCATCGCTTATGATGTCATCACATTACTGACTGGCGAAGAAGCAGATAAACTCTCTGAATGCGAAGCACCCGACTGCGACCGCATCATGTTGCGAACCCATGCGCGACGTAGATGGTGCAGCGTGCGCTGTGGTGACCGCATCCGAGCCGCCCGCTCCTACGAACGTAAACGCGCACAGGCCGAAGATGACTAAAAACCTCGCATGCTGAATGTGAGGAATATTTGACTAAGCCGTCAGCGCACCGCAGAATCACGCTAAAATAGGTAACTATGGCTGAATTTATTTATCAGATGATCAAGGCCCGCAAGACTGTGGGCGACAAGGTCATCCTTAACGACGTGACTATGTCGTTCTTCCCCGGCGCCAAGATCGGTATGGTTGGTCCGAACGGTGCGGGTAAGTCGACCATCCTGAAGATCATGGCTGGCCTCGACCAGCCCTCCAACGGTGAGGCACGCCTGACCGCAGGCTACACCGTGGGTATCCTCATGCAGGAGCCGCCGCTGAACGAAGAGAAGACCGTTCTGGGCAACGTTGAAGAAGGCGTGGGCGAAATCAAGTCCAAGCTGGACCGCTTCAACGAAATCTCCGCACTCATGGCTGAGCCCGACGCTGACTTCGACGCCCTCATGGAAGAAATGGGTCAGCTGCAGGAAGCTATCGACGCCGCTAACGCATGGGACCTCGACTCCCAGCTGGAGCAGGCAATGGAAGCGCTGCGCTGCCCGCCCGCTGACATGCCCGTCACCCACCTCTCCGGTGGTGAGCGCCGCCGCGTGGCACTGTGCAAGCTGCTGCTGCAGAAGCCTGACCTGCTGCTACTCGACGAGCCCACCAACCACCTGGACGCAGAGTCCGTGCTCTGGCTGGAGCAGCACCTGCAGTCCTACGAGGGTGCCGTCATCGCGATTACCCACGACCGTTACTTCCTCGACCACGTGGCAGAATGGATTGCCGAGGTTGACCGCGGTAACCTGTACCCCTATGAGGGTAACTACTCCACCTACCTGGAGAAGAAGCGCTCCCGCCTCGAAGTTCAGGGCAAGAAGGACGCTAAGCTCGCTAAGCGCCTGAGCGAGGAACTCGACTGGGTCCGCTCCAACGCTAAGGGCCGCCAGGCTAAGTCGAAGGCTCGTCTGGCACGCTACGAGGAGATGGCTGCGGAGGCTGAGAAGACCCGCAAGCTTGACTTCGAAGAGATTCAGATTCCTCCGGGACCCCGCCTGGGTAACGTCGTTATTGAGGCTGAGAACCTGCAGAAGGGCTTCGACGGCCGCTCCCTGATTAACGGTCTGTCCTTCTCCCTGCCCCGTAACGGCATTGTTGGTGTGATTGGTCCTAACGGTGTGGGTAAGTCCACCCTGTTCAAGACCATCGTTGGCCTGGAGCCCCTGGACGGCGGCGAGCTGAAGGTCGGCGAGACCGTGAAGATCTCGTACGTTGACCAGAACCGCGCGAACATCGACCCGGAGAAGAGCCTCTGGGAGGTCGTCTCTGACGGTCTGGACTACATCCAGGTTGGCAACGTTGAAATGCCTTCGCGTGCGTACGTTTCCGCGTTCGGCTTCAAGGGCCCGGATCAGCAGAAGAAGGCGGGTGTGCTCTCCGGTGGTGAGCGTAACCGTCTGAACCTGGCGCTGACTCTCAAGCAGGGCGGTAACCTGCTGCTGCTCGATGAGCCCACTAACGACCTGGACGTTGAGACCCTCGCATCCCTGGAAAATGCGCTGCTGGAATTCCCCGGCTGTGCAGTGGTCGTCTCCCACGACCGTTGGTTCCTGGACCGCGTGGCAACCCACATCCTGGCGTGGGAGGGCACCGATGAGAACCCGGATCAGTGGTACTGGTTCGAGGGTAACTTCGAGTCCTACGAGAAGAACAAGATTGAGCGCCTCGGCCCTGAGGCTGCTAAGCCGCACCGCGTGGTGCACCGCAAGCTGACCCGATAGGGTTTGGCGGTGAGCCCCGCCTCCTGATGCTGTTGAAGCGTGAGGAGGCGGGGCTTTGCTGTGCCCGCTGGACGCCGTATGCGCTGTATTCCGTATGCACTGGGCGCCGTATGCGCTGGCGAGGGGAGGTGCGTGTGTTCACCGGTAGAAATAGTTCGCCCAGTAGTCACCGGTACGTCATAGCAGAGTACATATTCGCGGTTTAATGGACGTGTATAACTAACGCATTTGATACGAAGGGTAGAGTGTCATGCTTTCAAAATATAACTGGATGTCCTTAGCCACCGGTCTGTTGCTGGTTGCAACGGCAATCTACATGTTCACCAACCCCGCCACCCCGCTGGCTGTTCTGGGTTTCGTGTTCTCGATTGCGGTGCTGCTCGGTGGCGTGTTTGAGCTGGTCCGCTACTTTGGCGCGTTGAAGCCGGCACGTACCGGCTGGGACCTGGTTAACGGCATCCTGACCGTGGTGGTTGGTCTGATTCTGCTGAGCGCTTCGGCTGGTGCGCAGGCGACGTACATTCCGACTATTGTGGGTGTGTGGCTGATTGCGTGGGCGCTGATTCGTCTGATGACTGCTCAGGGCCTGAAGTACCTGAGCTTCGCCGCCGGACGCCACCTGCAGTTCTCTGCTATCGGTACCCTGATCCTGGGTTTGCTCGTGCTGCTGTTCCCGATGTTCTTCGGTGCGGTGGCAGTGTGGCTGATTGCCCTGGTGCTCCTGCTGGCTGGTCTGGTGTTTGTGGGTGACTTCTTCGTTTCCCGCCGCACCAAGAGCACCGTGCACATTTCCCCGGACGGTGTGATTGACGTCGAAGCCAAATAAGAGCTTCCAAACGGCTTCTAGACCGTACACTAGAACATAAGAAAGACCGTGTGAGACAACCACCTCACACGGTCTTTCTGCATGCTCTAACGTTTTGAGCTGTCGCTGCGCCGAAGCTTTAGGGTACCTGCGGCTTTAGCGGTACTCTGCTTTAGCGATACGGCTTTAGCGGTACTCCGGCAGACGGAACATCATTTCCTGCGCCACGGTCGCCACCAGCTCACCGGAACGATTGAAAATCGAACCCTGCGCGAGCATCCTGCCACCCTGCGCGCTCGGAGAATCCAGCACGTACAGCAGCCACTCGTCGGCACGCGCCGAACGGTGGAACCACATCGCGTGATCCAGCGAGGCGCTCTTGAGGCCCGGCTCCAGCCAGAACTTGCCGTGACGGCGCAGAGCCGGCTCCAACGGCAGATAATCCGAAGCGTAGGCGATAGCGGCGCGGTGCTCCGCCTCCGAAGCCTCAGAACCATCAGCATGCACCAGGCGGTCAAAGGTCTTGAACCACACACAGGCACGCGGCTGTGTCGAGGAGGCATCCGCCTGAGTGTACAGGGGCGCGTCCACGTGTCGCATATCAATGGGGCGTTCCCACGCGACCGCCTGTGCAATGGGGTGGGGGAGCTGGCCCAGGTAGTCGCTGACCATCGGCAGCGACTCGGGGTCCGGAACCTCCGGCATGGTCACTGCGGTGTGCTCCGGGCCGCGGCTATCGGACTGGAACGACATAATTGCCGAGAACATGGGCGCCTCATCCTGGAACACCTGCACGCGGCGGGTCGAGAAGGAACGGCTATCGTTCAGGCGCTGAGTGGCGAAGAACAGTTCACGCTCAATATCGCCGGGACGCAGAAAATAGGCGTGAATCGAGTGGATGTCCTTGCCCTCCACCGTGCGGTCGGCGGCAATAATCGACTGGGCAAGAACCTGACCACCGAAAGTACGCGGCTGCTCGCGGGTGAGCGTCACGCCGGTAGACACTTCATCACTACCGAAGGAGGCGGGCGCCGCCTCCACGGGGGAGAGGTCCAGCATCCGCATGAGGTTTTGGGTCACAGTGGGCTTGGTCATGGTTTTATTCTCGCACGTTTTCAATGAACCGGTTTCTGGCGTAGAGTGGGAGAGCATACTCTGAGACAACCACGACAGGTTGATTCGGAACATTGACTAGGAACGATGACCCGGATTGTCGATCCGGAACGTCTGCCTAACACACCATCGCAGATATCACCCACCAACTTGCCATCGAGCAGGCCTACGCCGAAAAGGAGCAGAAATGACTACGCCGTCTGAAACCACCCCTGACAATACCCCCGTGCAGGAGAACGCTCCCGATCAGAACAGCGTACCGAATGTGGCAGCACCCATTGAGCTCAAGTACAACCCCCACGAAGGCGTGGAGGAGCCCTACCTGATCCTGCCCGGCGGCGCGCAGGGTGCCGCAGTGGTCAAGGACCTTGCCACCTACATTTCTCGCGCCCTGGCGGTGAACCCGGACGCCGCTATCCGCCTGACCGCGCGCGGCCGCGTGGTGGCGGTATTCGCCTGCTCCCTGGAGCCGGAGGACGCCTCCTCGGAAACCCCGGTCATCATGGGTCTGCGTGCCCTGCACCTGCTGGCTGACTCCACCCTGGACATGACCGTGCAGGCGCAGGCGCTGCTGGACCGTCTGGCGCGTCTGCAGAAGCAGGCAGAAGAACAGGGTAACGAAGAGAACCCGCAGCTGGTGCTGTTCATGCCGCCGGTGACCGTCAACGCCAGCTGGGCTGGCAAGTCAGCCCCGCTCAGCGGCTGGTACGAGGTTGGTACCGTCCCGGTTGAAGAGTTCCACCGCGCCACCGCAGAAGGCCTGGAGGCGGTAGAACGCGCCCTGCCCGAGAACCCCGGCGCTGCTGTGCTTTCTACGGTGCGCTCGCGTATTTGGTCCTCCGATATGGTGCTGGAGTACCTACCTGAGTTCGATACCGTGCTTGTGCCGACCGGCGCGGCATTCGCCCTGCGCGTGTTTGGTTTCATCCCGGAAGGCTTCACGGGCGATCTGCCGCTGTTCGCTGCGCATGTAGGTTCGGAGGAGTGGCTGCGCATTGTGGCGCCCGCCGGTATGGTGCTGGTGCGCCGCGGGTCCGGTTCGCTACTCTAAACCGTTTGTTGAGACATTTCTAGATTTTTTACGCTGGTGGTGTGGGCTCTTTGCCTGCGCCACCAGCGGTTTTTCTATGCCGTATGACATCAACGGGGTAGTTGTAATAATGACATTCGATAGGGCATTACTTTACGGAAATAGGGTATTCTAGAAAGGCTACGCCCTTTCACCGGGGCGTCTTTGACACACCGATTACCAGCCACACCGCACGGGAACTCTTCCGCCGCGCCCTCACCAGGCGCATTCTTCCCGTACGGATCGAAAGTGAGACCTATATGGATCTGATTGCAGTCGACATTGACGGTACCCTTGCCAGCAACCGAGATCAGATGGACAAGTACCTGACCGGTTTCTTCGCAAGCAACCGCCGATTCTTCAAGGCCATCCGCAACGCCACGGTCAATATTGAAGTTGCCGACCGTGTTCGCGAAATCGCGGCAGACACCGGCGCAGAGGTCGTAGTAATTACCGGCCGAGACGGCACCTACATGAAGGAACTGAACCAGTTCATCGCCCGCGCAGGTCTGGAACCCAAGCACGTGTTCGCTAAGCCCGGCAACGACGGCTCCAACAGCCCCGCATGGAAGGACTCCATCATTGAGTCCCTGATTGCTGACGGCAACCGCATTATCCACGCTTTTGAAGACACCGACCACGAGGTGTACCTGCGTCGCGGCATTCCCGTCACCTGGGTCGCCCCGATTCGCGACTACATTGGCGAATGGCACTACGAGTCGATCGACATTGACCCGGTCGCCTGGGCTGCCGAGCAGCGTGAGAAGGAAGCCGCTCGTGAGCGTCAGAAGCGTCGCCTTGCGGAGGGCGTGCTCGCACACCAGAAGGCCGAGGCGAAGGAACGCCAGGCAAACGTCGCGGCATAAAACCCGCACACTAACTTGAGAGCTGCGGTGGGTAACCCACTCAAACGGATGAGGCGCCGGAAGGATTCAATCCTCCCGGCGCCTCATTCTAATGCTATATGCGTTGATCGAAGCTGATGTACTCGGCTGATTACACAGTTAGTTTACGCGGTGCCGAGCAGTTCACGCAGACGAGTCGCAAAGGGGCCCGCCAGCTTATGGTGCGCCTTCTCCTTCAGATGCACGCCATCAGCCATGTCACCCTCAGCCAGGTAGAGGCTCTGCCAGCCCGAGGTGTCCATGAACAGCACGCCGGTCTCGCGGGCACCCTGCCTTGCCACCTCGTTTGCCACGTGACGCTTATGCGCCACCTGCTTATCCGGTGCAGACGCCTCATCCATAGACACCACACCACCGAACACAATCTTCGACGACGGGTACATACGTCGCAGCTGCTCAATGACCTGAGTCTGGTGAGCGTTCACGTGCTCGCGCGCCTTCGTCTCATCCTCGTGAATGTAAATGTCATTGCCGGAGGCGTCCAGGTAAATCACGCCGGGGTTACCGCTCGGCAGAGCCCAACGGCCACCCATCACACCCTGATAGTAGGAGGGGCACACACCCTCGCGGGCAGTCACAAAACCGATGCCGCCGCAACGGAACAGGTACGGGACGAAACCTGCCTGCTTCAGACCCAAACCAACCCAGGAGGTTGCGGTCACCTGCGAGTCACCAATCACCAGGGCATCCTTAGCGCCAAGAACATTGGTGTTACGCGGCAGACCGTTCGCCTTATCCCAGTAGAGTTCAGCCTTCTCAAACTTGGTGTACAGAACGCCCTTCTTGGATCGCCAGCTCACCGGCAGACCCTCCCAACCGGCAAAGTCGCTGTACCCGCGCTGCTTCCACCAGTGCTCGTAGACGCCGGATTCCACCGCAACCGGACCGTACTTGGGGGTGTACATGACCACGCCACCCTTGAACTGCTGAACCAGCATGTCGGCGGCATCAGCGGAGGTGGAGAACGGCGCCTGAATCTCACCGGTTGCCTGTGCGCCCTCCTTGCCGAAGGCGTTCTGCGCGGTGCGTTCCATCTTCTGAGCCGGGGTGGTCGGTTCCGGAGTCGGCTCGGGGGAGGGGGACTCGCTGGGGCTTTCCTGGGCCGACTGGGTAGGCTCGGCGCCCGTAGCAGCGGTAGCGGCGGTGCTACCGGGTGCGGTGAAGCCTCCTGCGGAGTACATGCCAAAGGAACCGGCGGCAACCACAGCAAGGATTGTGCCGGTCAGAGAAACTTTCGCGATAGGAGACTTGATAGAAGGCATGCACAACAGTATACGATAGGCGCAACCCCAAGTAGAGAGCTTTTGAGGGATATTCAAATGAAAATAACAAAAAATATGCACCGCAGTGACAAGAATTAGACTCGGTGCGCAAACCGGTGTGCAACTTGGGGCACAACTCAAAATAGAACCGGCATACCCCCCCATATAGAAACGTCCCCTCCCACCCCGAATCGGGGTAGAAGGGGACGAATAAAAACTTATGAGAGCAGGTGGCGAACCCGCCTCAGCTCACAAGCATTGTTAGATGTCAGCCGCCTGAACCTTCAGCGCACGAGCCACGCCGTCGCGTGCCTCCGCAATCTGACGGTACAGAGCCGCAGCATCCTCAGGCAGAGAAGCCAGGTACGCCTCGGTACGCTCCAGCAGCTCAGCGGTCGGCTCGCTCGGGTACATGCCACCAATAATCTGCATGGAAATCTCGTGCGAACGCGAACGCCAAATACCCTCAATCTGCTCGAAGTACGGCTCATCGTACTGGGCAATCAGCTCGGGCTTGCCGGACTTGAAACCGGAAATAGCGTAACGCTGAATCATGTTCGACAGCTCGCCGGTCACCATGATCTTGTTCCAGTACTCAGCCTTAGCCTCCGCAGTCGGAATCGATGCGTATGCCTGAGCGGCGTACTGCTGACCGTTCGCGGTGTTGTCGTTCTCCAGCTCCGCAGCAATCTGCTCGGCGGAGAAACGGCCACCGGTAGCCAGGCGACACACCAGGTTCCAACGCAGGTCAGCGTCAATGTCCAGGCCCTCAAGGGTCAGCTCCCCCTCGAAGAGGCGCTGCACATTGTTGTACTGCTCCTCGGTGCGGGTCTGGTTGATGAACGCCTGCAGCAGCTGCAGCTGAGCATCCGAGTCGGGCTCTGCGGCGTTAGCCAGCTCCCAGAGACGGTCAGCGGCACGGTGGCGGGTCTCCTCGCGAGCCTCAGGAGCCACGAAGGAGTGCAGGGTAGCGGACAGGTTGTTAATCTGGGTGCGCAGAGCGGTGGAGTTGGTCTCCTTGCCGATGTTGTTCAGCACCAGGTCAACGTACTTACGTGCCGGCATCTGAGCGTCACGCACGGTATCCCAGAGCGAACCCCAGACCACGCCGCGAGCCACGGACGAATCAATGTCGCCCAGGTGCTTGATAGCGGTCTCGATGGAACGCTCGTCCAGGCGAATCTTGGCGTACGCCAGGTCCTCATCGTTCAGCAGCAGCAGGTCGGGGCGCTTCTTACCGAGAGCCTCCTCAACCACGGTCAGCTCGCCGTCAATGTCCAGCTCGATGCGGTCGGTGCGGGTCAGCTTGCCGTCCACCAGGTTGTAGAAACCAATTACGGCACGGTGCGGGCGCAGGGTCTCGAAGCCCTCAGCGTAGGACTGGCGGATACCCAGGTTCGAAATGTTGCCAGCCTCGTCGTTCTCAATCTCAACGGCGAGAGTGTTCACACCAGCGGTCTCAAGCCACTTAGCGCTCCACGCACGCACGTCACGGCCGGAGGTGCGCTCCAGCTCAACCAGCAGGTCGTCCAGAACGGTGTTGCCCCAGCTGTGCTTGTCGAAGTACACCTTCAGAGCGGCCATGAAGTTCTCCTGGCCAACCCACGCCACCATCTGACGCAGCACCGAAGCGCCCTTCGCATAGGTGATGCCGTCGAAGTTCACCTGAACGTCGGCAAGGTCACGGATCTCAGCCACAATCGGGTGAGTCGAAGACAGCTGATCCTGACGGTACGCCCAGGTCTTCTCCGATGCGGCGAAGGTAGCCCACGCCTCCTTCGCGTAGCGGGTGTTCTCCGCAGCAGCCAGAGTCGACATGAACTCAGCGAAAGACTCGTTCAGCCACAGGTCGTTCCACCACTTCATGGTGACCAGGTCGCCGAACCACATGTGCGCCAGCTCGTGCAGAACAGTGATAGCGCGGCGCTCACGCAGAGCCTCCGCAACCTTGGAGCGGAAGACGTAAGTCTCCAGGTAGGTCACGCAGCCAGCGTTCTCCATCGCACCGGCGTTGAACTCGGGCACGAACAGCTGATCGTACTTCTCGAACGGGTACGGGGTCTTGAACTGCTCCTCGTAGAACTCGAAGCCCTGACGGGTCAGCTCAAACATGTCCTCAGCATCCACGAACGGCATGAGGGACTTACGAGCGTACACGCCCAGCGGAATCACGCGACCCTCAGAGTTAGTCAGCTCGCTGGTGACCTTCTCGTAGGGGCCAGCCACAATCGCGGTAATGTACGAAGACATGCGCGGGGTCGGCTTGAAGAACCAAGTCTTCGCACGGCCGCAACCGCACTCCTTCTCCTCAACCTTCACCTCGGGCTGGTTAGACACAACCACCCAGTGCGAGGGAACGCGCACAATAAACTCGAATTCAGCCTTCAGGTCGGGCTGCTCAAAGACGGGGAACACACGGCGGGAGTCCGGCACCTCGAACTGGGAGTACAGGTACACTTCGCCGTCGGCGGGGTCCACGAAACGGTGCAGACCCTCACCGGTGTTGGTGTAGAACATCTCTGCGTCAATGACCAGGGTGTTCTCAGCAGCAAGGTTCGGCAGCTGGATGCGCTCGCCGTCCGCCAGGTCGGTGCTCAGCTCTTCGCCGTTGAGGTTAATGGACTTGACCGAGGAGGTGATGGCGTCAATGAAGGTGGAGGCACCTTCCTGAGCGTCGAAGCGGATTTCAACCTTCGAGGAGAAGACGTCTTTGTCCTTCGGAAGGTCGAGTTCAATACGGTACGAGTGCACGCGCTTAATAATGGATGCGCGTTCGGTTGCCTCATTGCGGGTTAGGTTCAGGCCGGGCATACAGCTCCCTCTCCTTAGATGTGAATAGCGTGCCGTGTTGACACGCCCTGTCATGGTGCGCTGGTTCCCGAGGTGCGCGGCTCCTGCGACGCTGCATACGTAGCGCTGGAGGCGTTCAAGTTTGGGTGCGGCGAATCGGGACACCAAAAAGTGCCATATCCCACAGTCTACCGTATAGGTGGGGGTCTAGAAGGCTCCGCATTACCCGAACCCGCGCGAATTCGATACAGTTAAGACAGAAAAAACCCAAACGGGGAGCGTATCCCACCTGATGGATGCGCGGCGCACTCTAGCAACGGCGCTCAGAACTGAGAACCGGCGCCTCCCACAAACGCACGTCACACCAAATCACCAGGAGAGCACCATGCGCGTACACATCGCAACCGACCACGCAGGCCTCGAACTGAGCCACTACCTGATCGAATCCCTCACCGCCGAGGGCTACGAGATGATTGACCACGGCCCCGCCGACTACGACCCGCTGGATGACTACCCCTCGTTCTGCATTAACGCCGCCCTGGGCGTGAAGCGCGACCGTGAGGCCGGCCTGGACTCCCTGGGTATCGTGCTGGGCGGTAGCGGTAACGGCGAGCAGATGGCTGCGAACAAGGTTGATGGTATCCGCGCGGCTCTGGCATGGAACCACGACACCGCGGCACTGGCTCGCGAGCACAACAACGCACAGGTCGTTGCTGTGGGCGGCCGCCAGCACAGCAAGGAAGAAGCACTGGAAATCATCAAGGTCTTCCTGGCTACCCCCTGGACCAACGAGGAGCGTCACGCACGCCGTATCGGCCAGCTGGCTGAGTACGAGCAGACCGGCGACATTGCCGGCAAGCAGATTGACGCTGCCTAAGCTCTAAAATCTGAAGGCGCATAGTGCAGGCTATGCGCCTCAGTCGTCTTTGCACCCCATATAATCCGCACTATTTCTAGCCGACAAATTTTCGAGGAGAACCCGTGCCCGAAGGCCACTCCATCCACCGTATCGCCCGCCAAATCAGTGACGTCTTCACCGGCGAGCGCGTGCAGGTTTCCTCCCCGCAGGGCCGCTACGCTGAGGGCGCCGCCCTGCTGGATGGGCACACCATCACCGGGGCGTACGCGCACGGCAAGCACCTGTTCGTGACCTTCGAGAACGACCTGACCCTGAACGTGCACCTGGGTATTTACGGTAACTGGAGCTTCGGCGGGGACGAGACGTTCACGGGTGCTTCGAGCATTGGTGCGCCCCGCAAGATCGGCGAAAAAGAATACGCGGCGGGGGAGGGGGAACCCTACGCCGGTCCTCCCGAACCGAAGAGTACGGTGCGTTGCCGTATTGTTTCGGAGCACGGCTGGGCGGACCTGGTGGGCCCGACTATCTGCCGCACCCTCACCCCGGAGGAGGTGCGCACCGTCCGCTCCAAGCTCGGCCCCGACCCGCTCAACCCGGATGCCGACCCCGAACAGTTCTACCGCGCCGCACGTAAGAGCTCCCGCCCGATTGGTGTGATTCTGATGGATCAGGCGGCAATCTCCGGTGTGGGCAATATCTTCCGCGCCGAATCGCTGTACCGCCAGGAAATTGACCCGCTACGCCTCGGCAAGAGCCTCAGCGACGAGGAGCTACAGCGACTCTGGGAAGACAATAAGCACCTGCTGGTCATCGGCGTGCGCGTGGGGCGCATCATCACCACAGAACCCGAAGACCGCCCCGGCGTGCCCGAAACCGAAGCGTGGCCCGACCACGCCAACTACGTGTATATGCACCACGGCGAGTCCTGCCGCCGCTGCGGAACCACCATCCGCATGGAAGAAATCGCAGGCCGCAAACTCTACTGGTGCCCCGGCTGCCAGGTCTAAAAACCACCCGTATATTTGACAGCCCAGATGGAACCTCGCTACTATAGTCAAGTTCCATTCCGGGGATGTAGCTTAATGGTAAAGCCTCAGTCTTCCAAACTGATTACGCGGGTTCGATTCCCGTCATCCCCTCCACTTCAAAGGCTCCGGCGCAAGCGCCGGGGCCTTTTTCGTTGCTGGGATGACGGGAATCGCTTACGGGCGAAAATACATTCCCTCGCGCGCTCGGGATTTTCGCCCTCCAGCCCGTCATCCCCTCCACCTCGCATCCACACAAAACACCCTACAAAACCAAGGGAGATAGGGGAGTACGCGCTCAGTGGAAATAAACCGCGCACGAGCTGCTGTGTTGGGCATTTAGCGGGAAAACAGGTAAACTAGGGCACTGACTGTGTTAAACACGCAAGTGTGCAACACGGTCGGTTTCACGGGGCGTGGCGTAGCTTGGCTAACGCGCCTGCTTTGGGAGCAGGAGATCGCAGGTTCGAATCCTGTCGCCCCGACGTGAAACGGTTGCCGCGACGCTACAAGGTCGTGGCGCTCTTTCCACTAAGCAACCGCGGCACACACGATTCGTGCCGCACCGAAACTATATGAGGAGATCACGGACGTGAAGACCGCCGTCGAGAAGCTCAACCCGACCCTCGCAAAGATTGAGGTCGAGGTTCCCTTCGCAGAATTCAAGCCCTACCTGGACCGCACCTACAAGAACCTCTCGGGTCAGATCAGCGTTCCCGGCTTCCGCAAGGGTAAGCTGCCCAAGCAGCTCATCGAGCAGCGTGCGGGCTTCGACTACATCGTCGAGGCATCCCTGAACGACGCTCTGAACGACTACTACGCACAGGCACTGGGCGAGAACGAACTCTCCCCCCTGGCACAGCCCGAGCTGGACGTTCAGTCCCAGCCCTCCACTGAGAACCGTGAGGCAGACGTCAAGCTGACCATCACCGTCACCGTCCGCCCCGAAATCGAGCTGCCCAACTACGAGGGCCTCGAGGTTGAGGTTGACGAGGTAGAGGTCACCGCTGAGGACGAGGTCCAGGCACTGGACGCTCTGCGTGAGCGCTTCGGCACCCTGAAGACCGTTGAGCGCCCCGCAGCTGACAAGGACTTCGTGACCATCGACATCGCCGCAGAAATCGACGGCGAGCAGGTAGACGCAGCAAACGACCTGTCCTACCAGATTGGTTCCGGCACCATGCTCGACGGCATCGACGAGGCTCTGACCGGCCTGTCCGCTGGCGAGGACGCAACCTTCGAGACCAAGCTCTCCGGCGGCGAGCACGCAGGTGAGCAGGCAGGCATCAAGGTCAAGCTCTCCGCAGTCAAGGAGCGCGAGCTGCCCGCAGCTGACGACGAGTTCGCACAGCTGGCTTCCGAGTTCGACACCATCGACGAGCTGAAGGAAGACATCAAGAAGCAGGTTGCAGAAGCTAAGGTTGCCGAGCAGGGCACCCAGGCACGCGACAAGGTCCTCGCAAAGCTCGTTGAGCTCGTTGAGATCCCCGTCCCCGAGAAGGTTATCGAGGATCAGCTCGAGCAGCACTTCAACAACCCCAACGCTGAAGCAGGCCACGACACCGAGGAGCACCGCGCCGAGGTTCGCGAGAACACCGAGACCGCATTCAAGAACGAGATGGTTCTCGACGCTGTTGCGGACAAGGAAGAAGTGACCGTTGACCAGGCTGAGATGATTAACTACATCATCACCATGAGCTCCCAGTACGGCATGGACCCCAACCAGTTCGCACAGATGCTGGACGGCTCCGGCCAGGCTGGCGCACTGGTCGGCGAGGTTCGCCGCTCCAAGGCTCTGGCAGCAGTGCTGAAGACCGCAGTGGTCAAGGACACCAAGGGCAACGTTGTTGACCTGTCCAAGTACCTGGGCGAGGGCGAAGAGGCAGCTGCCTAAATCCCTGCCACGGTCTGCAAAAGCCACCCCGCTAGAGGGCGTGAGCTGATTGCTTGAAACGTGTAGCCTCAGCGGGCATCCACCGAATTACCGGTTGGGTGCCCGCTGAGGCTCTTTTCACCCCAAACTATTCCGCCCTCAAGTTATTCCGTACCGAGGTTTTCGCCTCTGCTTCACCCCCTGGCGAACGAACAACCCGAAGGGAAGCGGGGGAGAGCAACTATCGGTAAGGTAGTAGCAACGAAACTTTTCGCGTGCGCTCCGGCGCGTAAATCGCGCAAAGATGCAGCGAAGACCCATTAGAGAAGAAGAGGAAGAATGTCCAGCTACATGCCTCTGCCCATCGGCGCCTCCCAGGCAGCCGGCGTGGCGCCCGCGCCGTCTATGGCAACCCCCATCGTTGGTGCCCAGGAAGATTACGTCTACAACAGCCTCCTGAAGGAGCGCATTATCTGGCTCGGCTCCGAGGTGCGCGACTCCAACGCCAACCTCATCTGCTCCCAGATGCTGCTGCTCTCGGCTGAAGACCCCGAGGCAGACATCTACCTGTACATCAACTCTCCCGGCGGCTCCGTCACCGCCGGCATGGCTATCTACGACACCATGCAGCTCATCCCGAACGACGTGGTGACCGTGGTGACCGGTATGGCAGCATCCATGGGTCAGTTCCTGCTCACCGCAGGCACCATCGGCAAGCGCTACGCAACCCCGAACGCCCGCATCCTCATGCACCAGCCCCTCGGCGGTATTGGCGGTACCGCATCGGATATCCGCACCCAGGCTGAGCTGATTCTGGACATGAAGAAGCGCCTGGCAGAGATCACCGCTGAGCGCACCGGCAAGAGCCTCGAGACCATCCTGAAGGATAACGACCGCGACAACTGGTTCAACGCGGAAGAAGGCCTGGAATACGGCTTCTTCGACCACATTGCCACCACCGCCGGTAAGCTGCCCGAATCGAAGAACGCATAAGGGAGATGCACATGAACTACCTGCCGAACGATATCACCACCTCGGCGCCGGCTATGCCGAGCAACCGCTACGTGCTCCCCAGCTTCGAGGAGCGCACCCCCTACGGTTACAAGCGTCAGGACCCGTACGCAAAGCTGTTCGAGGACCGCATCATCTTCCTGGGCACCCAGGTGGACGATGCATCCGCTGACGACATCATGGCTCAGCTGCTGGTGCTGGAGGCACAGGACCCCGAGCGTGACATCACCCTGTACATTAACTCGCCCGGCGGCTCCTTCACCGCAATGACCGCCATCTACGACACCATGCAGTTCATCCGCCCCGAGATTCAGACCGTGTGCCTGGGTCAGGCGGCATCCGCTGCGGCGGTTCTTCTGGCTGCCGGTACCCCCGGCAAGCGTCTGGCACTGCCGAACGCTCGCGTGCTGATTCACCAGCCCGCACTGAGCGGCCAGCAGGGCGGTCAGGCATCTGACATTGAGATTCACGCGAACGAGGTTATGCGTATGCGTGAGTGGACTGCACAGACCCTGGCACTGCACTCGGGCAAGACCTACGAGGAAGTTGACCGCTCCATTGAGCGTGACAACATTCTGACTGCGGCTGCTGCCCTGGAGTACGGCCTGGTCGATAAGGTGCTGGAGTCTCGTAAGCTGCGTAAGCCTGCGACCAACACCGCTATTTCCCACACCTAAACTTTAGTTTTGAGGAATATCCCCGAGCGTTTTTCGGAGGAGGGGCGGCATCGCTCCGTGTGCGAGCCTTCGGGCTGGTGCGCGGTGCGGTGCCGCCCTTTTTGTGCCCGCCGGGTGGGGGCGGCGAACCAAGCTGATATGTGGCGTTGACCTGCGCTTTCTTGCCGGGCTTTAGCGTCACATACCTATCGTCATATGCCGGAGTATCAGCCTCGCCGCCGTCATAAAAGACGCGCTTTGTCATATGCCCGGTAAGTCCGTTCATTTGCGGTGCGTAATTCTGAGTTCCGGGGTGAACTCCGGTAGCCTTAGAGAAGGAGAAAATTCGAGTATTTCATACCGGTTTCTCACTCAAACTAAGGCGCCCACCCACCACCGGTGCCCCTCCTGAGAAATCACCGCAGATATCAGGTCACTGACCCTTCTGCACCGATTTCACCACGCCGATCGAAAGGGAATCTTCGTGGCCACAGACATCATTGTGCCTCCCGAACAGCCCAACGCCAGCATGCGATGCTCCTTCTGCAAGAAGACTCGCGCGCAGGTTTTCAAGATTGTGCTCGGCCCGAATGTTTCCATCTGCGACGAATGCGTGGAGCTGTGTGAAGAAATCCTCGCTGAAGAGCGTCTGAAGCTGAAAGCCCCCGTAGCGGCGCCTGCATCTCAGCTGGCTACTCCGCGCGAAATTTACAGCTACCTCAACGACTACGTCATCGGTCAGGACGCGGCGAAGCGCACCCTGGCGGTGGCGGTGTACAACCACTACAAGCGCATCCACGATATTGATAACCCGGTGTTGACCTCCCGCATTCTTTCGGCGACCGCGGGGGAGCAGGTGGAGCTGGGCAAGTCGAATATTCTGATGCTCGGCCCGACCGGCTGCGGTAAAACCTACCTGGCGGCAACCCTGGCGAAGAAGCTGGATGTGCCTTTCGCCCTGGTTGACGCAACCACCCTCACCGAGGCGGGTTACGTGGGTGACGACGTGGAGAACATTCTGTTGCGCCTCATTAACGCCGCTGACGGCGATATTGCCAAGGCTCAGCGCGGCATCATCTACATTGACGAAATCGACAAGATTGCCCGCAAGGGTGGCGAGAACCTCTCCATCACCCGTGACGTGTCCGGTGAGGGCGTGCAGCAGGCGCTGCTGAAGATTATCGAGGGCACCGTGGCGACCGTACCCCCGGAGGGCGGCCGCAAGCACCCGGCGCACGCGAACATTGAGATTGATACCTCGAACATTCTCTTCATCGTGGCTGGTGCCTTCGACAATATTGACGACCGCATTGCAGCCCGCGTGGGTGCCGGTGGCATCGGTTTCGGTGCCGAGCTGGGCGGTTCCGTAAAGAACCCGCTGGACCAGATCATGCCCGAGGACTTGGCGCACTACGGCATTATCCCCGAACTGATTGGTCGCCTGCCGGTCATCTCGACCCTGAACGAGCTCAACGAAGAAGAGCTGGCTCGCGTGCTGACCGAGCCGAAGAACGCGCTGCTCAAGCAGTACCGTCACCTCTTCGCCCTGGACGGTGTGGAGCTAATCATCGACGACGCAGCAATAACGGCTATTGCTCGCCTTGCCGCCGAGCGCGGTACCGGTGCCCGCGGTCTGCGCTCTATGATGGAGCAGATTCTGCAGCCGATTATGTTCGACATCCCGGACCGCACCGACGTGGTGTCCATCGTGATTGGTGAGGACACCGTGCTTAACGGTGCGGAGCCTCGCTACGTACTGCAGGCGCCCGACCCCGAAACCGAGACCACCCGCACCGTGAAGGGGGAGGCGAAGACCGCCTCCCTGAAGGCCGCGGACCGTCAGGCGGCATAACCGAATACTTCCAGCCGAACAGGCTAGGGAATAAAGAAGCCGTCGCCCCGGTTATACGGGGTGACGGCTCACTAGCAGGTACTGCTCTCGCTGGCATGTCCTGATGAGCGTGTACCGAAGAATAAGCGCCGGCTCATAGAAGCGGCTGGCGCAACCGTATGAGAGAGGAACACTCATGACTGAGGACGCACCCGCACAGATTGATTTCTGGTTCGACCCGATCTGCCCCTGGTGCTGGATTACCTCCCGCTGGATTGGCGAGGTGCAGAAGGTCCGTAATGTTGAGGTGACCTGGCGTCCCTTCTCCCTGTCCATGCACAACCAGGGCCGCGACCTGCCCGCCGACTACCAGGCAATGATGGACCGGTCCTGGGCGCCGACCCGCCTCATTACCGCTGTGCGCGAGCTGCACGGCAATGAGGTCATCAAGCCCCTCTATGACGCTCTGGGCGAGCAGATTCACCACAACAAGAACAAGGCTGATTCCTACCGCGACGCAATCGTCAAGGCGCTGGAGGAGGTTAACCTGCCCGCTGAGCTGGTGGATGTCGCCTTCACCGATCAGTACGATGAGCAGATGCGCGCCTCCCTGGACCTGGCGCTGGAGACCGTGGGCGGCACCGACGTGGGTGTTCCGCTGATCTCTATCAACGGCACCGCTTTCTTCGGCCCTGTCATCTCCCCGAGCCCTGCCGGTGAAGAGGCAGGTAAGCTCTTCGACGGCGCCCTGGCGCTGGCTTCCTACCCCGGCTTCTTTGAGCTCAAGCGTCCCCGTAACGTGGGCCCGATTTTCCACGGCGAAAAGGGCGAAGCCTAAGAACCCTGCAATGTGCTGAGATTCCTGCAATGCGCGCAGGCTTGGTAGAGTCTGCGGTCGTAGAGCAAAAAAGTACCGCCCGGTCATGTACTGACTGGGCGGTACTTTTTATTCACTATGTTGCGCTGAAACGTGCAATCTACGCGCGGTGAGGGTTGCTTGCAGAGGTAGCCTTGCGTGCCTTCTGCGCATTGTGTGCCTTCTGTGCCTTCAGCGCTTTCTGTGCTTTCTGAGCCTTGCGCTGTGCCCTGTGCTCCAGAACCTTCGGGTGCGTTGCACGCTGCACGATCTTCGTATCGCGCATGTGGAAGGTGCGGGTTGCCGTGTACTGGACCGCCGCATCCGAGGTGAACGCCAGCATCGCAAACACCGCAACACCCAGCTGGAAGAAAATCGTGGACAGCGGCAGGGACTGGTGGCCCCACAGCACACCACCGGTAATCGCTGCGAAGTTCAGCGCCGTCAACAGCAGAGCCAGTCGGCGAGCCTTCGACGAGCCGCGCAGGGTGCTCCACAGCAGGAACAGGTGCACCGCCGAATAAATCGCCACGAAACCCACCAGTACTGTACCGGTAATGGTCAGCAGCACGTCGCTATCCACCTGGTCGAAGAGGTTCAACAACTCAAGATCGTTGCCGGAGCCTTCCTCCAGTAGCTTGGCGCGAAGTGCCGGGCGGCTGAGCGCCAAAATGACGCTGTTGACAATATCGGCGAGGGTCACGGCGATGAGCATGCCCGAACCAACCAGCAGGCTCAGCGGCATGCGGTACGCCAGGTCGTGCGCGCTGGAGAGGTGAATTTCTTCCTGCTCCTGCGGTTCCAAGCCCTCATTGTTGAGAATAACCACCGGCAGCGCGCCGTCGGTGCGGATCGCGTCGCCGCCACCGTTGCGGGCGTGGTAGCCGGAGGAGAAATCGTGCAGAATCTCAACGCGGGTTTCCGGGTGGGCGTACTGGATGGACTCCACAATGTAGTCGCGCTCAAAGTCGGTTTCAGCGTCGATGCGGTGCGTGACCTGCAGGGTGAAGAAGCTGAAACCCACACCGGAGTCGTAGGTGCCCGCCGCCAACCAATCCACCTGGTGACCGCCCGGCAGTAGCCAGCCGTCCGGGGTTTTCCAGAAGCGCACGTGGTGGCGTTTCTCGGGGTTGCCGTCCACTTCCTTCTGGTAGGCGAAAGCCTGCGTCTTACCAAAAATTTTCAGCGGGGAGACGGGCGCCTCCGTATAGGAGCGGCGGGTGATGGTGGAGAGAATAATCTTCCATGAGGAGACGAGGGTGACGTCGTCCGCGCGGGTCCAACCGGCGTCCTGCATGACCTGGTGAATCTGCTCCTCGGTACCAATCAGGCCGATATTGACCGGGTCGCCGAGCAGGCCGTCCGGGGTGCGGGTGCGCCCAATGAAGTAATCGGGCACGTAGATGCGGGTCATGATGGCGTGAAAACGCGGTAGCGTCAGGTACGCGGTGACCGCCCAGAAGATAAAGGCGATGGGCACGCCCCAAAAAGAGTGGCCGACCGTATTCGCCAGAATCATGAAGGTCAGCACGAGGGCGGCGACGCCGGCGAAGATAAAGAAGAGAGTGTCCCAGAAATCAACCCAGAAGCTGCGCGGCACGAGGTCTTGCGCCGCACCGCGCGTGTCAATATCGCCACGGTAAACCGGTGGCGAGGTGACTGGGGGAGCAACATCGCTACGTATAGGCCGTAGGACGCGTTTTTGGTGGGACATTCCCGCCCTTTCTGCAACATAGTTAGGGTCTTTGAATATCACATAACTATAGCAAGGGGCGAGGCGTGAGAAATGCGTATTCCGGGCAGGGCTTAATCGCTTGGCTCGATAGCCCCGCCGCGGAATCACGGGCTGTTTCAACGCGCGGAGCGTGAGCTGAAAATGCGTTGAATAACGGGAGAAATGAACAGCAGAAGAAACAGGGGGAGTGCTAACCCTGTTTGTATCTTCCCAGCGCAGGGAAGGGGAGCACGGGGATGTACTGTGCAGGGATTCCCTGCAACGGGAATTCCTACTCGGGGAGGGGCTTAGCCTCAACCGCGGCGCGTGCCGCCGCAATAGAGCTTTCGTGGTGCAGCATGTCGCGGCTCTCACGCATGAGGCGCACCCACTTGCGGGTCAGGTCCTCAAGCTGCTGGGCGGTCAACAAACCGGAGGCGATGCTCGCCTCATCGGCGGCGGCACTGGTGGAAATATGGTGATGCCAGAGTTCGTACACTTCGTTGGTGTAGCTGGCGCGTAGAGCCTGGGCATGTTCGCGTGCCTGGCTGATGTATTCGTTCAGGCTTGCACGGTAGTGCTGAAGCTGATCGGGGGAAATGTTTGCTTGCGCTCCTGGCGGTGAGCTCGGGGTTGAGCTCTGCCTCGCCTGGGGTTCGTTCGGTAATCCGGAAGAGGATGAGTATGAATTCATGATGCTACGGGGGTGCGCCTACTTTGGCGCGGGTCAGTGTCAGGGCGCATCGCTGCACCTGACGGGTGGTTTCTGTCGTGCGGTTGGTCGGGGTATGTCTTTGTTCGTACCGGTGATTTGTCCGTTGCTGAAGTTGAATAGGGGGTTGTTCCTGATGGTAAAACCCTCGCATCAACAATCATACATAAAGTGACAGTCAATCTCATAAGGTTGATTATGCTCTTTGCACATTGATGAACAGAAAAAGGGATTGAAAATCCCACAATTACCCACAGAGTAGCGGGCTAAATCCCACATCGTTGGGGGAGAGTGCTAGTGGCAGTTTTTGGGTTAGATGCAGGTACCTGAGTGTTTCACAGAGATAAAGCCCAAAGTCAGAGCCGTATAGGTCAGTCTCCGGGGACACACATCCGGTGAGCTGTAACGAACCGCAGACACAGAAAACGGGGCGGTACCGTCAATCGGTACCGCCCCGTCCTCAATGCCGCATCGCGCTGTAACATTCAGCGATGCGACATCAAGCGATGAACGCTAGATTCGATTACTCAGCTGCTTCTTCCACAACGAGTACAACGTCGCGAACCTCCAGCTCGCCCTCAGCCGCCACCAGGGACAGCTCGCGGGCGTTACCTGCAGCCTTCAGGTCAGCCAAGCCAGCGGCAATACGATCCAGCTGAGCCTGAGGAGCCGCAATAGTAGCGGACTCAACCTCGGTGCGCTGCTTAACCTTCGCGTCACTCTTAGCCTTACGCAGGCCGCCCAGAGCCTCAGCAACATCCGGCAGGATCTGCTTGAGCGAGTCAATCTGAGCCGGGTCAGCGTCCGCCAGGACCCACTGAGCAGAAATGCCAGCAGTCGGGTTCTGTGCAGAGTACTCAGCCAGCAGGGTGCCTTCCAGGATGGGCAGTGCCTGCGGCCACTCGGCGCGGTGCACGCTACCTGCACGCCACCAGGACCAAATCTCTTCGGTCACGAAGGGCAGGAAGGGCGCGAACAGGCGCAGCAGGGCATCCAGGGTGGTTGCCAGCGCGGCAAGAACGGAAGCCTGTTCCTCTTCGCCGCGAGCACCGTACGCGCGGTCCTTAATCAGCTCGACGAAGTCGTCGGTGAAGGACCAGAAGAAGCTCTCGCAAATCTGCAGGGAACGAGCGTACTCGTACTTCTCGAATGCTGCGGTTGCCTCTTCAATCAGGTACGCCAGGCGAGCCAGCAGGGAGCGGTCCAGAGCGTTGATGAGCACGCGGCCCTGAGCCTGAGAAGTAATGACGGACTTCTCGGTAGCGCCCAGGTTCAGCACGAACTTGGATGCATTCAGCAGCTTGATAGCAAGGCGGCGGCCAATCTTCATCTGGCCTTCGTCGTAGGCGGTGTCAGCACCCAGGCGAGCCGAAGCAGCCCAGTAGCGCACAGCGTCCGAACCGTACTTCTCCAGAACCTCGTTGGGGACCACAACGTTGCCCTTGGACTTGGACATCTTCTTGCGGTCCGGGTCGAGAATCCAGCCGGAGAGCGCAGTGTTGTACCACGGCACGGAGGAAGCCAGGGTCTCCGCACGAACAGCGGTGGAGAACAGCCAGGTACGGATAATGTCGTGACCCTGCGGGCGCAGATCCATGGGGAAGGTCTTTGCGTGCAGGTCCGGGTCCACGCCCCAGCCGGTCGCAATCTGCGGGGTCAGGGAGGAGGTAGCCCAGGTGTCCAGAACGTCCGGGTCGGCAATGAAGCCGCCCGCTACGCCGCGCTGATCCTCGGTGTAACCGGGAGCAGCCTGAGAGGCGGGGTCAACCGGCAGCATGTCCTCAGAAGGCAGAATCGGGTTCTCGTAGTCCGGCTCGCCCTCAGCGTCCAACGGGTACCAGACGGGGAAGGGAACGCCGAAGAAACGCTGGCGAGAAATCAGCCAGTCGCCGTTCAGACCCTCAACCCAGTTCTCGTAGCGGCTACGCATGAAGGAGGGGTACCAGTTCATCTCACGGCCACGCTCGATGAGCTTCTCGCGGCGCGCAGCGTCACGGCCACCGTTGCGGATGTACCACTGGCGGGAAGCAACGATTTCGAGGGGCTTGTCGCCCTTCTCGTAGAACTTCACGGGGTGGGTAATCGGCTTGGGGTCGCCGTCCATTTCGCCAGCCTCAACCAGCATTTCCACGACGGTCTTCTGTGCGGTGAAGACGGTGGTGCCTGCCATACGCTCGTAGCGCTCGCGACCCTCGGCGGAAGTGATCCACTCGGGGGTTTCGCGGGAGAAGCGGCCGTCGCGGCCGATGAGGGCACGGGTGTCCAGCTGCAGTTCACGCCACCAGGTGACGTCGGTGGTGTCACCGAAGGTACAGATCATGGCGATACCGGCACCCTTGTCAGGCTGTGCCAGCGGGTGCGCCTTGATTTCGACCTCAACGCCGAACAGCGGGGAGGTGACGGTGGTGCCGAACAGCGGCTTGTAACGCTCGTCGTCCGGGTGCGCCACGAGAGCCACGCAGGAGGGCAGCAGCTCGGGGCGGGTGGTCTCAATCCAGACCTTCTCGCCGTTGGGGCGGTGGAAGCTGATGCGGTGGTACGCGCCGGGGCGTTCCTTGTCTTCCAGCTCAGCCTGTGCCACTGCGGTGCGGAAGGTGACGTCCCACATGGTCGGTGCTTCAGCCATGTAGGCGTTGCCTGCTTCCAGGTCCTTCAGGAAGGCGAGCTGGGAGACCTTGCGGGAGTGTGCATCGATGGTGCGGTAGGTGCGCGACCAGTCAACGGACAGACCCAGGGTGGTGAAGAGGTTTTCGAAGACCTTCTCGTCTTCAACCGCGAGCTCTTCACAGAGTTCGATGAAGTTGTTGCGGGAAATGCGCGGCCACTTTGCCTGGCTGCGGTCGGGCTTGGGGGTGCCGTCTGCCTTCCAAGTGATCAGGTCGCGGAAGGAGTCGTTGTCTGCCACGGAGGGGTCGCAGAGAACGCCGTAGTAGTTCTGAACGCGGCGTTCGGTGGGCAGGCCGTTGTCATCCCAGCCGAGGGGGTAGAACACGTTCTTGCCGGTCATGCGCTGGTAGCGTGCGATGACGTCGGTCTGGGTGTAGGAGAACATGTGACCCACGTGCAGGGAGCCGGATGCGGTCGGCGGCGGGGTGTCAATGGAGTAGACCTGTTCGCGAGTGGTGTTCTCGTCGAATGCGTAGGTCTTCTCGTCGGCCCAGCGCTGCGAGAGCTTCTCTTCGAGGCCTTCGAGGGCGGGGCGGTCGGGAACGTTAATCTGTACGGGCGAGTCTGAGCCCAAAATGTTTTCAGCCATAACGGCTATTTTCTCATATTCACGGCGTTCTCTCAGCTCCAGGGGAATTCTGCGCTGTGCTTGCCTGTTCGTACTGCTTGATTGCGGCTTCTAGACGTGCCAGGAGGGGCTTGTATCGGCGCGCAAATTGTGCCCTGCGTACTGCGGCGCGTACCCCTTTGGAGGCGGTGATTTCCTGCCAGCTGGCGGGGTCGAGGTAGCTCTGCCCGAGCAGCAGATGCACCTCAGAACTATAGGGGGTTCCGGTGGCGGCACGGATAGTGCGCGCCCGCTGCTGGAGTGCTTGGCGCTGCTCTTTAAGAGAGGTGATGCGCTGGTGCGGTATTGCTGTCATGTGGAGGCTCCCTACATGAGGAGTAATTGGCGATTCAGCGGTGAGCTCAGTGAAAAACGGAAATGGGGAGAGAGCCCCCTAATATGCCGCTCTCGGTTACCTGCAGTGTAGGCGCGAAAATCCGCAGTATCAACAGTCGGCGAATCCTTCTCAGGGGCGCGGGCACGGCGTAGACTGAAAGTACACGACCTTTGAGGAGTTGCCAATGAGTTCTCTGAGTATTTTTGGTTTGGGCACGTCTGAAACTGTTCTGCTGATACTGCACCTGGTGCTGGTTGCGTTGTGCGTCTGGCATTTGACGGTGCGTAGCGGCTATGGTGAGGCGCGTATGCGTTTCGTGCTACCGCTGATTATGTTCATGCCCGGCGCTGCGGTTCTTTATCTGCTGTCTGCGCGTGAAGGTACGGTCCCTCCGGACACGATTAAGACCGGCAGTAGCTCGCCCGTGTACTTTGAGCATCGCCTCGGATTCCGTGACGGTGGCAGGAGCCGCTGGGGTCTGCCGCGCCGCCGCAAGTAGCACGCGTGATGGTGTCTGTATCGTTTGTTCTGAACGGCGGCGGGTACCTATCTCACTATCGAAAATTTCAAAATATATGCCCGCGAGTCTGCTCGAACTGAGCACCCGCGGGCATCACTCTACTAGGATTAAAGTATGACTGAGAACACCCACATTCCTGCATCTCCTTTCCTGCCCCATACCGGTGACGGCAAAGTGGCCGTGGTGACCGGCGCATCCAGCGGTATTGGCCGAGCCACCGTACAGCAGCTAGTAGCAAGTGGCTGGACCGTCTACGCCCTGGCTCGTCGTACCGACCGTCTTTACACCCTTTATGCGGAGACCGGCGCTCATCCGGTGACCTGCGATGTGACCGATGAGCAGTCCGTTCAGTTCGTAGCCGAGCAGATTCTGGAAGAGCAGGGCACCATTGATGCCCTGGTCAATATTGCTGGCGGTGCTATCGGTGTGGACAAGGTTGCAGAGGGTAAGCCTGATGACTATCTGAAGATGTATCAGATGAATGTTCTTGGCATTCTGCATATGGTGCGTGCCTTCGCGGAGGCGCTGCGCCAGAATGGTTACGGTACGATTCTGAACCTGACCTCCACCGCTGCCGAGCACGGCTATGAGGGAGGCGCCGGGTACAACGCGGCGAAGTTCGGCGCTCGCGGCCTGACCGAGGCGCTTCGCCTGGAGGAGGCGGAGAATAATATTCGCGTGATTGAGATTTGCCCGGGCATGGTGCACACCGAAGAGTTCTCTCTAAACCGCCTGGGGTCCAAGGAAGCAGCCGAGCGCGTCTACGCGGGCGTTGAGAAGCCGCTGACCGCAGAGGACGTGGCGCAGACCGTGACCTTTGCGTTGAACGTTCCGCACCATGTGAACCTTGACCGTATTACGATTCGCCCGGTGGCCCAGCCGAGTCAGTTCAAGGTGATTCGCAAGGAGGGCTAAGCTCGCGGCGCGCCGTGACGCTTGAGCCTCAGCGAGGCTTTGATAGCCCCGCCTGCATCCTCGTGTGTTGGATGTGGGCGGGGCTTTCTCTGTGTTCTCGGGGCCCTATATAGAAGGTATACAGGGGGTACCTAAGGGGTTCTGGAGGGCAGGGGCGAGGTATGAAGGAGAACTTGAGGGAACTATAAAGTGGTACGTGAGACTTTAAGGTTCACTTAGATGAAAATGGTGAGTCGAAATCACCTATGGAACACCCTATATTTTCTTCAAACGCAATCAAAAGATAGGGTTATATGCCCTCGTGTGTCACTAGATGGGCGCAAAATCCCTGAATTGGTCTGCATTAAACTTCAACTTAAGGGGTGGTTTTATAACGATTTCATTACAGTTGCGCAAAGGCGGTGGTAAGCGGGCTAAACCTCCAGGGGCAAATGCTAGCCTTTTAGCAGTCACACCCATGTATGGGCCTACTGCACCTTCAAAGACGGAGGCGTACTACGGTAGGCTCAACACCGATAATCAGAGATCGAGGAAAAATGTCGAAGACTACCCGTCGCGTTTACAAGATCGCAGCAGCGGCAGCCTTTACGGCTGGTTCCGTGGCAGCAATCCCGGCAACCTTCGCGGCAGAAGCACCCGCTGATCAGCAGCAGCAGGTTGTCGATCAGAAGGCAACTGCGCAGACTTCTTCCCTGCCTGGTGGCAATGTAGCCGAGGCCCCTAAGGCTGAGGCAACCCAGGCTCCTAAGGCTGAAGCTCCTAAGACCGAGGCCCCTAAGGCTGAGGCTACCGAGGCTCCTAAGGCTGAAACCCCCAAGGCTGAGGCTCCTAAGGCTGAAGCAACCGAAGCTCCCAAGGCTGAAACCCCCAAGGCAGAGACTCCTGCCCCCACTGCTCCGGCTACCGAGGCACCTAAGGCAGAGACCCCCAAGGCAGAGACTCCTAAGGCTGAAGCAACCGAAGCTCCCAAGGCTGAAACCCCCAAGGCAGAGACTCCTAAGGCAGACGCATCCGAGGCTCCCAAGGCTGAGACTCCTGCCCCCACTGCTCCGGCAGCCCCCGAGCCCACCACCCCTGCAACCCCGGCCCCCGAGGCAAAGCAGGCTGACCCCTCCGTCGTTATTGAGAACGCTCACTTCCCCGGTGACGCACAGTTCAACACCGTGAGCGTTGTTGCAACCGGCTTCTACGGCGAGAAGGTTGGCCCCGGCGTTCAGGTCAGCATCTACGCACTGGATGCAAACAACCAGGTCACCGGCGATGCTATCGCAACCGTTTCCGTGTCTGCAGACCAGATTCAGGACGGCTCCTTCAAGACCGCCTTCACTGTTGAGGCAAGCAAGCTGCCCGCCGGCGCATCCTACGCTCTGGTTGCTGTCAGCAACCCGCAGGGTCAGCCCGAGCAGAAGCTTGTGGCTCTCTCCTCCTTCAAGGTCACTGAGTCCACCTCTCCCAAGACTGAGACCCCCAAGGCTGACGAGACTCCCGCTCCTGAGGCCCCCAAGACCGAGACCCCGGCACCTGTAACCCCGGCACCGGAGACCCCGAAGGCTGACGAGACCCCGGCACCCGAGGCTCCCAAGACTGAGGCACCCAAGGAAGAAACTCCTGCGCCGGAAGCACCCAAGACTGAGACCCCCAAGGCTGACGAGACCCCCGCTCCTGAGGCTCCCGCAGCACCCGAGAATGCAACCCTCACCACCGAGGATGCTTCCCTGGATCCGAACGACCAGTACAACGTTCTGACCTTCAACGGCTCCGGCTTCACCCACGAGTCTGTTGCTAACGGCGTGCAGATTGCAATCTTCCGCCTGGATGCAAACGGCAACATCACCGGTGACGCTCTGGCAACCCACGATATTCCTGCTTCTGAAATCGTGAACGGCACCTTCCGCGTCAAGGTCAGCGTTCTTGCAGAACTGCTGCAGCCCGGTTACGCCTACGCAATGGTGGCAACCAGCGACCCGAACGGCCTGGTACACCAGGTTGCAGTCACCACCGCTACCGTGAGCGATGCGAACAACCCCGCACCGACCCTGCCGGCAGCTACCGAGGACGATAACACCACCGTTCGCGATAACGGCGACGGCACCACCAGCGTCTTCACCGCTGAAATGCGCGAAGATGGTTCGGTTGTTGTAACCGAGACCCGCATGCCCACTTCTCAGGCACCCAAGGCTAAGGTTGGCAACGCATCCGCTGCTACCTCTTCGAAGGGCCACGGTCTGAGCACCTCCGGTACCAAGGGTTCGACCTCGACCTCTTCGTCGGCTTCTTCCTCTTCGAAGCAGCAGCTGGCACACACCGGTGCTGAGGGTGTTGCAGGTATCGCAGGCGTTGGCGCCGCAGCTCTGATTGCTGGTGCTGCACTGATGCTCCTGCGCCGCCGCAGCCTCTAATAGCTCAGGCTCTATAGCCAGGCTCTGAACATCCGATGCTCACCGCACGGTGAGTGGATTAAGTGCCGTCAATACTCTGAAAGGGTATTGGCGGCACTTTTGCGTGTCGGCAGTTTTGTGTTGAGCTGTTTTGAAATGGAGGCGGGTGGCAAAGCGTGTGCGGCAAGCTGGGGGAGAGGTGCGGGTGTTCTCTTTCGTGGTGGAGGTGCGGGGTGGAAGCGCGGGGCGGTGTAGCGAAATGATTTTGCCGGGTTATTGGTACGCATGCTTGTAATCAATACGCATGTAAAAGCGGTGTGACCTGCGATTTTTTCACTTAAAAGAAATAAATTAAATGCATGAATGTGCAGAATATTTTTATCTCAAATCCATTAAAACTGCATATGCATGCAATAAAACCTTGAGCTTCAAGGGAGAGTTGAAAAATTTTACCTAGTCCATGCAGTTTGGGTGCTCTTGATGCTGTTCCGAAGGGTAAAAAATATGCTGTGTGGGTTATTGCACAGGAAAATAGTTAGGACGTAAAGCGTCTTTACAGCAATAACAAGAAAAGTATTGTTAGTGTGGAATTACCGATAAATAGAGCGATTCCCTTCGCGGTAACTTCCACCAATACATGAACGTTATGACTAGTCCGTACGTTATAGCGGTCAATCCCGAAGAGACACCCGTCCAACTTCGATCCGTGGCGCCCACCGGAGGGTATCGTTCACACTCACAGAAGAAGGTGTGTTCCATGCCCGAACCCGCTCACTCAAAAACCCGAGCAACAGCCGCTATTGCTGCTTCCGTCCTGTCCGTCACCGGTGTTGGTGCTGCGCACGCAGATGTGCAGGTGCAGAATACCGGCGGAATGGCTTCACCGACTGCGGTGGAATCCGACAATCCTCCCTCCGCGGCAAACGCAACCCCCATCGAAAACGTTGCTACCCAGAACTCCCCGCAGGTGTACGTAGAGCAGGGTGTTGTCATTAACCCGGCGCGTTCCCAGAGCATCACCGTGACCGGTGAAGGCTTCACCGGCGGCCCTGTCGAACGTTACGGCGTGGCGGTGTACGTGAGCGAATACCGCCAGTACCCCCTATACGCGCTGGGTCGCGGTTCCGCAGTGACGATGACCCTCGTGCCCGAACTTGATGTGGACGGCGGCCGCTTCAGCACCCAGCTGACCCTGCCCGCAGGCACCCTCGACCCCAACCAGCAGTACGTCGTCGCAACTGCCGTGGTCGACCCCGGTAAGGGCTACGCAACCGAGGACCCCTCCTACAATTCCTCCGCACCCCTGGAAGTGCTGCCCGCAGACACCCAGGATGAGCCGCTCAACGTTCAGATTCTCTCCGGTCAACTGGAAATCCCGCAGGAGAAGAACCTGGTCGTCTACAAGGTCACCGGCCTGGGCGAGGCGCAGGCTTTCGAAGTCATGACCTACGCCTACGCCCTGGATAGCCAGGGTAATCGCATCCTGCTCGCTGCCTCTCCCGCGCATGCCGACGTTGTGAACGGCACCCTCCTGGACGGCATTGAGGTGCCCGGATCCAGGTTGGAAGAAGTGCAGGCTGTTCACGAAGACCTGCGCTATGTGCTGAGCGTTGAGGTTGCACCCTCTGCCGCTAATGGTTACACCGCCCAGGAAGTTGAGGTTCCTTTCATGAATGGTTGGAATGTACAGCACGGCTCCGCTCCGGTTGCCACTGCCGAGCGCGCAATGGCGGAGCAGGCGCAGTTTGAGAAGAAGCAGTTCCAAGAGGACGCGCAGCCCGAGCAGGTCGCCCAGGCTACCCCGAGTGCGCAGTCTGAGCAGGCTGCCTCGAATGCTCAGTCCGCTCAGGCAGTTGCCGCGAGCCCCGTCGAGCAGTTCGACCACGTACTGCCCGAGAACGACCCGCGCCGCCACTACAGCCTGCCGCGCAACACCGTCTTTGACCGCGTCCACGACACCACCGAAGAACAGACCAACAACACCGCTAACCCCGTGATGACCGCCCGCCTGCACGTAGAAGAAACCGTAGTTCCCGAAAACGACTCCGAGAAGACTCTGACCGTGCGTGGTGAGGGCTTCGCCGGCGTCGGCTCGGTGCACCTGATGGTCAGCGCTGTTGACGAATATGGTGTGGCAACCGGCGGCATGATTGCCTCGGCTGATGTCTCTGAGATTGACGCATCCGGCGCATTTAGTGCTCAGGTACAGATTCCCGGCTCGGCACTCAAGCCCGGTACCACCTACCGCGTGAGTGCTGTGGCGGAGGATGAGCAGGGCACCGTGCGCATGGTCAACGGCGGCTTCACTGTTGAGCGCGATAGCGTGGATAACGCGCCCGCAACCCCTGAGCAGGATGCACCTGCTGTCGAGGCTCCCGCGGCTGATGCTTCGGTGCCCGCTGAGCCCGCTGAATCTGCACCTGCTGAATCTACTCCGGTGGCTGATCAGGCTTCCGCTGCCGAGCAGAAGGCAGGGGAGAGCAGTGCTGAGCAGAAGAATGAGGCTCCGGTCGCTACCCAGAATGCCTCCCAGAACGCCCCTGTTCAGAACACTTCCGCCCAGAAGAGCGATGCCCAGAAGGTTGAGGCGCAGGCATCTGGTGGTCAGAAGGTTGCCGCTGCTACCCAGTCGAAGCGCGAGCAGCTGGCGGCTACCGGCGCCTCCAATATGCTGGTCATTAGCGCCGCTGGATCGCTGTCGTTGCTTGCTGGTATGCGTTTGAGCCGCCGTCGCCGTAGTGAGATGCGGCTCAGTTCTCGCCGCTAAAACGGGGCAATTATTGCCCCACTAGGCAAAACGTGCACATAGATGTAGGGACGTCCGAAATGCAAGATTCGGGCGTCCCTACATCTTTAACTTTTTCTAAGGTTATACCTATAATTTAGAGTGCTGTTATAGACGGTACTATCACTCTTTATCACCTCGTTCACCCGGGGTGAGGAGTCGCTGTGAAGCGCCTCCGGTCACCGATATGAGAGAACCGTTATTCTGTGCCTACTTCCGACCTTTGGGCGCAGGAGTCACACGACGATTCATCACACTCACTCACGAAAATAGGTGACCATGTTTTCCACGCAGCGAACTGCTCGCGGCGCGGCGCTAGTAGCGTCTGCCGCCCTCGGTTTGGGCGGCTCTGTCGCGCCTGCAACTCTGGCCCCCGCAACCTTTGCATCTGCCGCTCACGCGCAGACTCAGCAGACTGAAAAGCCTGAACTTCCTATCGCCGTTGCCACCGATGTGGTTAGCCACGACATTACCCTGGACTTGGTTGCTCAGAGCAAGGACTACACCCTGCTGTCGATGACCGGCGTAACTTCCCTAGAGAATCTGAAGGTTCGCCTGGTCGCTATTTCCGTTGATGACGGTCTCGTGGCGGCTATGACTGTGCCCGCTTCCCAGATGACTGCCTCCCTGAATGATGAGGGTGCCCTGGAAGTCAGTATTCACCAGCGCCTGAATGTTGAGCAGCCGTACATGGTTGAGGTGCTGAACCTGCGCACCAATGACACCGTTTCGGTGGAGTTCATGCCTGAGCACGGTGTGACCGTCGACGAGATTCTGTCGAGCCGCCAGAACATTTTCTTCCCGGACACCCCCGGTGTTCCCCGCGCTAACCGAGCGGAGGCGAACCCCGCCCCCGAGGTATCCCTGAGCCCCACCGCATCCCCGAGCACCGCGAAGGATAGCCCGCACCCGACGGTTGCCCCGGCACCTTCTGTGGCACCGTCCGCATCGCAGAGCGTTTCGGCGCATCCTTCCGCGAGCGCATCCGCTAGTGCGTCGGCGAATGCCTCGGCGAGCGCGTCTGCTGATGATGCGGCGCCTGCTGAGGTGACCGAGGATCGTCTGCTGGTGCACTCCCGCTCCGATCAGGCTCCCGCGGAGACTCGCGAGGCGACCCTGGAAATTTCTACCGCAGAACTGCGCGGCTCGGATGAGCTGCAGCCGATTAGCGTGCGCGCTAGGAACGTGGCGGAGAGCGGCCTGGGGTATGACGTGATGGTCTTTGAAATGCCCGCCGATGGCGGTGCGGTGGGTTCGCCGCTGGCGACCACCCACGTGAGCCCTCAGCAGGTGACTGATGCTTCTTTCTCTGCTGATTTGAAGGTTCCCGGAACCTCCTTGCATGCGGGTAAGCGTTACCGCGTGGTTGTAGTGGGCGGTGACTCCACCGAGGAGCTGAAGCTCATGGCAACCAGTGCTTTTGGTGTGAGCGTGATTCAGCGTGCTGTTCCTGTTGATCCGGCTCCGAAGCCTGCGAATACTATTGTTCGCCCGGTGAGCCCGATTATTTCTGATGTGAATCAGCGTGTGAGCCCTTCGGTTCCTTCGGGTCGTGTGAACGCTGTGGACTCTTCAGATGCCTCGGTGGATGCTCAGGATTTGGTGACTGATTCTGTTGCTAAGATTCCGTCGGTGGATAGCGCTCTGGGGTATATTGTGCAGGCGCAGCAGTCGGCGCGTGCGATTACCGCGCAGGCTCGTAGTTCTGTGGCTGAGACTGCGGTGGTTCCTTCGACGATGGTGATGTCTGGTTATGCAGTGATGCTACCGGGTCGTACCGTGGTGAACCTGCTGGGTTACCAGTCTCTTGAGGGGGAGACGGTAACTGTTGCTTCGCCGCAGGAGAATGCGGGTACTGCCGGTTCGGGTAGTTTCTATACGCGTAGCTCGAAGTCGCGCGGTGATTCTTCCGGTTCGAAGCTGGAGGCGAGCGCTCAGGATAACGGCCCGCTGCCGGAGGGCACCTTGCCGCTGAGTATTGCGCTGCTGGGTTCGGTTGCCTTTGTGGGTACTGCTGTGGCGGTTAACGTGTATCGTCGCCGCCTTGAGGGTGCTGAGGAGCTGGGGGCTGAGTAGTTCGGCTATCTGCTGCTTTGCGCTGTGAAGCGTGGCTCTCTGTAGGGGAGTTGTTGAGTGGGAGGCTCTCTGCCGGGTGCGTGCCGTGTGGGTGCGTGTTTGGCGGGGCGCCTTCTGTATGCCCTCTTCTGTATGCCCGAATGTTTGACCCTAATGCGCGGTGGTTTGTTGCGCCTTGGGGCGGTGTAAAAATTTCTTTTAGTGCACTGCTGGGAATATTTTATGGCATTCGAATTTTGCGTTATTTATATCTCAGTAAAGTATTTAATTCCCTTTTATTTCGGTAATTATTGCGACATAAAGTTTTAGCACATGAATGCAATACAACATTTAGTGCAATATCCGTGTTAGGCTAGGGTGTAACCGACGTACTGGTGCGCAAATACTTGGATAGAAACACCGGGCTTGTGGTGAGCCGTCCCTAGTCCACGCTTTGCGCCTACATCGATTGAAATGGCACACATGACTATCACTCGACTTCCGAAACGCATTCATGCTTTTTCGCTTGTTGCCGCTCTAGGCGCAAGCGCTTTTGTGCTTCCTGGCGCCTCCGCAGTAGAGGCTGAAGCAATTAACGTGAATGATTGCCTGACGGCTCTGGTTAATAGCGAATTTGATTCAAACTGCCCCTACGAAGACCTCGAACTTGAAATCGACACCATCGAGATTCGCGTGCAGTCCATTAAGGACGGTCAGGCAACCATTAAGCTCGCGCCCCTCTATGAGGGTGGCTACGTGGGCGACGCCTCCAAGGTGTACCTGGTAGTGCAGTACTACGGCACCACCGGCACGGTGCTCGGATCTGACACCTACGAGCCGTCCGCACTGCAGGTTGAGCGTGCTGACGACGGCTCGATGCTGGTCACCTTTGAGATGCCCCAGATGCCCCAGGAAGGCTACTACTCCATGAGCGCCATGGACCTGGTGACCTCCGATGCTGGCTACGGCGAATTCATGATCTCTGAGGGCTCCCTCGTGCCGCACACTATCCCGGTAGAGGACGACTCTGACGAGGTAATGGTGGATAAGAAGGAAGCTGCCCACCAGGTGCCCACCATTGACGAGCTGAAGACGCTGGATAAGCTCCGCGAAGAGGAGCAGAAGAACCAGCAGTCTGCAGATCAGAAGGGCAGCAAGGACAAGGTTAAGACCGAGGTTCCCTCTGAGTCCACTGAAAACCCGAACCTCGACATCCACACCCAGAAGCTGGAGCAGGTCCCTGGCGGCTCCACCTCTTCTCGCGACACCCAGACCCTGAGTGCTGCGGAACTGAAGGTTGCGTATGCTGAGGTCCGATCCGATAAGGAAACCAAACCGGTGACTATCAGCGCTGCGCGCGTGCCCGCGAACGCGGCTGGCTACGACCTGATTGTGGTCGAAACCGATATGAGCGGCAACCACAAGGGTGATGCGCTGTCCATTACCCACATCAGCTCTGACCGTATCGTGAATGGTTCCTTCAAGGAAGAGATCGGCATGCCCGGCTCTCTGCTGAAGACCGGCTCGGTGTACACCGCCTACCTGGTGCGTGCCGACGATACTGAGTACGCAGAAGAAGTCGTTTCGGTGCGTTTCAAGGTGAGCGGCGCGGCGACCGGCAACGCAACCTCCTCGACGAAGGATGAGCTACCCCGCCAGGATGCAAGCGCATCGCACACGCCCAGCACCAATGCAGCCGAGGCAACCGGCGGCACTCAGGGTAGCCCCTCCGCTGCTACTAGCGTCGTCTCCAATAACGCCGTCTCGACTCGTTCTGACGCAACCCAGTCGGGCTCGGGCCAATCTGCCGCGAGCGCGCCCCGCTCCACCCTGGATGCGGTGAGCGCCATGTCCAAGGCTAAGGAAGCGAAGGCTGAGCGTCAGCGTCAGGCTCTGCAGACTTTGGCTCAGGCGCGCACGATGAGCCCGCGTTCGGCTTTTGAACCGACCCGCACTAACCAGGTTTCGGCGTATAGCTCGGGTTCTGACCCGGCGTCTATTGCTGTTGCCGCGAACCTGGACGCTCTGACCGATGAAGAAAAGGCGGCTTCGTCGAAATCCGGTAATGGTAATAAGGGTTTTACTCCCGTCATTCACTCGGAGCCTAACACTCGTTCCGCTGCGGTGCACTCGAACACCACCCAGGTGTACTCGAACGCTGACCGTCAGGACGGCGTGAAGGCTGCGGTTTCCACTGCGGCTCCTGCGAGTGAAGAGGTTGCTCAGCATGGCGTAGCTTTCTGGGCTCTTGGCGGCGTTGGTTTGGCGCTCGTGGTTGGTGCCGCCTGGATGGCTCACCGCCGCGGTTTCTTGGGTGGCTAATGCGCTAGTCAGGCGTTTTCTGCCGGCCGTGTGCAGTATGTTTTTCGTTTCATGAGGAATGCTCGCCCCCGCTATCTGTAGGTGCAGATAGCGGGGGCGAGTCGCGTGTTCAGGGTGTTCAAAAAAACTCTACCCTCGCGTGAATAAACCTTAAGGTTCGTGATAGGGTTGAAATAACCGATAAATAGATGCGAGCTATTGTCAGGTCTTCACCACCTGAAATACGAAGCGGAGCATGGTACGACGAATCCGGGTACATGACGCGCCCGAAGGGCTCCACGCGGCACGTGAAGAACGAACAATAGTGCGCACATTTCCACCACGAAAAGACGCATTGCATGAGTATTTATTCAGCGAAGCACCGTATTGTCACCGCAACCATTTTGGTTGCGGGGCTTCAGTGCGGGCTTGTTGTACCCTCCGTCGCGGCGGAGGCACCCGTCACGACACACTCTGCTGTGCAAAAAACCGCCACCCTGAATGCGACCCCGAACCAGGCTGAAGACAACCAGCAGGTGCAGGGTGCAGCCTCCACAATCACCATGAAGGCGCAGCTCAAGGACGGCGGCTACCTCCTGCGCTGGACGGGCTTCCCTGAGGGGCTGGAGGCTTCCAGCGTTCTGGTTGACGTGAACTTCTACACCCCTTCCGGTGAGTACGGTGGCTCCGTCCTGGAGAGCCCGACCCTAACTGAGGGAACCAAGGAGGGGGAGTTCCGCCTCCTGATGAGCCCGGCGACGGACTCGAACGTCGTGTACGTGATCGTTCTGGAGGACACCGCGCACGGTGTCTCCTACGAATTCTTTGTGACCGAGCAGGGCAACCGCCTGGTCCAGACCGCTGATCCACGCAACGGCAAGGCAAAGCCCACCGAACCGCCGGTCGACATTGAGCGTGAAGAAGCAGAAACCGGCGAGGTGACCACTCAGCCGACCCCCGTAGCGGTGAACCTGCCGTCGCCCACCGCTACGTCATCCACCGATACGAGTGATGGCACGGTTCGCCGTACCGTAGATAACCCGCAGAACCATGATTCTGGGCAGTACGTTATCTCCGAAGACAACAGCGTGTACGACCCGATGAATCAGAGGGATGGCAAAGCGCACCTGTCCATTCAGGATTCGCAGGGCGACTCTCAGGATGACACGAAACCCGTCACGGTCCGTGCCACGAACTTCCCTCAGAACGAGAAGGGCTACGACCTAATCGTCATGGAAATCGACTCCAACGGCAACACTGTTGGTGATGCGCTCGCCATTGTGCACGTTGGCCCGGAATCCATTTCTGCGGGCGCTTTCGAGGCTGTGATTGGCGTGCCCGGTGCGTCCCTGCAGATCGGTAGGACCTACTTGGTAGCGGCTTTTGACGCTTCCGGTGACGGTAACCTTCAGCTCAATACGGTGCGTTTTACGGTGACCCAGGCTTCTGCCGAGAATGGTGGCTCAGCGTCCGGTTCGTCGGCTTCGAATGGGGAGAAGCCGGCTGTGGCGCCTTCCGCGTTTTCTTCGGCTCCCGCTGAGGCTGCGGGCGCATCCGGTGGGAAGGCGCCCGCCGCAGGTTCCAAGTCTAAGACTCGCGGTATTCAGGCTGACGCTGCTATGGCTCCGGGCACAAACGACGCCACGATTTCTGTTCCGCGCGCCGGCGGCTCTGACACTGCGTCTTCTTCGGCGTTGGGGTACCGCACTGAGGGGGCGCAGCCTGTTGAAATGGTGACTCCCGAGTCTAATCTGTCCTCGGGTACCGATTCGGCGGCGCAGTCTCGCCGTGCCGCGATTCTGAACGGTTCCTCCTCTCAGGTGCGTACCGATCCCGGATCGCCGAACGGTGTGAAGGCAACGGAGGCGCAGATTACCCGCAATATGGATAAGAGCTCGCCTCTTCTGCCAATTTTGGTGACCCTGGGCGGTGGCCTGATTCTTGGTGCTCTGGGCATGTCACGCATGCATACCTCGAAGAAGGATTAGTCGCGTAGGGGGGTGGGGGAGTAGCGGCCCCTGTTGCCTGTTGAGGTGTGCTGGTGTGGGGTGGTTTTATTGCCCTGTCAGTGTGCTTTGGGGTGGTTTGTCACAAAACGGTTTCTTGGAACCTGATGTTGAGAAATACTCACGCTATCGATATAGTAAGCCTGTCCTAACAATGTCGATAGTATGGATGCACACCAATGAAGATTTTCACATCTGGCACCCGCCTCTCCAAGGGAGCCTGCGCCCTCGCCGTTGCTGGCGCTGTTGCCCTGCCCCTGGCACCCGTTCTCGCCGAGAACATTAATATCGCTGCCCAGAACGTTGCCGCACAGAACGTCGCTGCAGGCGACCAGGCAACTGCAGGCGCGTCCTTCGGTTGGGGCGTGCGCGCCTCCTTCCTGTCCTACAACGGTATGCCCCGCGAAATGACCGACGGCGCATCCTGGGACGCAACCGCAAAGCAGTTCACCTTCACCCCGACCTCCACCACGGTCTCTGAAGATGGCAAGCAGGTCACCCTGCAGGCTTCCGGCCGCCTCTGGTTCACCGGCCACTGCGCCGAAGGTCAGGACCCCGAAACCGGCTGCGCCCTGAACCTCACCTTCTCCAACCCCCGCGTGGAACTGAACCTTGCTGACGGCACCGGCTCCCTCTACATGACCGTGCGCACCAAGAACTACGCCTCCGGCAAGTTCGAGGGCCCCATGGAAGTCAAGATGGCGACCCTGAGCACCGGCACCGCCAAGCAGAGCGAGAAGGACGGTGTGGTCAGCATCAGCGGCATCTCCGCGAACCTGACCGCCGACGGTAACCACGCCTTCTCCGACTTCTACAACGAAGGCGCCAGCCTCGACCCGCTGAGCATCTCCTACAACGGTAGCGCAGCTAACACCCCCAAGAGCGCCTACAGCGTCGCTGAGTCCTACAACACCGGCGCGGGCGTGAACCTGCCCCAGAACACCGCACGTCTGGGTAAGAACCACATCGTGCACGTGGCACCCCCGAGCTTCAGCGGCAACACCACCTACACCGTGCTGACCAGCTCCAACCTGAAGATGACCGACACCGGCGTCCTGAAGGCAATCAAGGGCGTTTTCGCCGTGGATGCTGACGGCAACCGCATGCTTGTCATCGGCAGCGAGACCAACAAGCCCGAGCTGTACACCGTGACCGCTGAGGGTAAGCTCGTCTCCTCCGGCACCTACTCCGACGTAGACCTCGGCGCCAACACCGTCAAGGCAATCGGCTACAACCCCGCCAACAACACCTGGGGTATCCTCAGCATTGACGGCCAGGGCGGCGGCAAGCTGACCATTATCGACGCAGCTGGTAAGGCAACCTCGCAGGCTCTGCCGAAGCCCGACTCCATCGACCCGCAGGTCGTGAACGCCTACTCGCTCGACGAGTACTACGGCGACGCGTTCTCCACCAACACCGTGACCCTCGCGCCGCTGCCCGACGGCAGCTTCGTGTACGCGCCCTCGACCTCCATCTACGATGCGTCTGGCGAGAACGTGGTCCAGAAGGGCCACCTGCTGCACCTGAGCAGCAACGGCGTGTCCCTGGTTCCGAACTCTTCGCCCGCGGGTTATGACACCACCCTGTCCTCGACCCTGGTCAGCCCCAAGGGCTACATTTACCGTTGGAACAACTGGTCCGGCGGTAAGGTGCAGATCCTCAAGTACGAGAACGGCACTTTCAGCGTGGTCCGCGAGTCCGCAACCCTTGAGGGCTTCGAGAAGACCGAGGTCGCCACCATGTTCCTGACCCGTGCGGGCAACGTGGTTGTGGTGGACGCATCCGGCTCCCGCCTGGTGTTCATGGATGACACCCTGAACAAGGTGAACGAGGTGGTGCTCTCCTCGATGCGCAAGACCGACAAGAGCGGCGGCTACAACGCTCTCGAACTGCCCAACGGCGATATTATCTACCCGACCAGCTTCGAGAACCCGAATACCTACGAGGATCAGCTGTGGCTGAACCGCCTGGCAGCGAACTCGGCACCGACCCCGGCACCCGAGCCCACTAAGTCTGCTGAGCCGACCGTTGCTCCCACCGTAGCTCCGACCATGGCACCGACTGCTGAGCCGACTAAGGCACCCGAGCCGACCGTTGCTCCTACTGCAGAGCCGAGCGTTGAGCCCACTAAGCCTGCTGAGCCGACCGTTGCTCCCACCGTGGCACCGACCGCAGAGCCCACCGTTGCTCCCACCGCGGAGCCCACCGTGGCACCGACTGTCGCGCCTTCTGCTGAGCCCTCGGCAACTGCAGAACCCACCAAGACCGCAGAACCCACCGCAGCGCCTTCGGTAACGGCTGAGCCCACTGCAACCGCAGAACCGACTGCTGAGCCCACCAAGACTGCAGAACCCACCGCAGTTCCTTCGGAGGAGCCCACCTCGCCGTCTCTGCCGACCGCGTCCGTGGTTCCTTCTGTAGCTCCTTCTGCAACCCCGAGCGCTTCTATGTCCCCGAGCGCATCGGTGAGCGCGTCCCCGACCGCGGTTCCGAGCGTTCCCGCCGTGACCCCCTCGGCGAGCGAGTCCGCATCCGCTAGTGCATCTGCTTCTGCGAGCGCATCGATGAGCGCATCGAGCTCCGCAAGCAGCTCCAGCAGCGCTTCGGCAACCGCGTCGACTAGCGAGTCTGCATCCGCAAGTGCATCCGCATCTGAGACCGCCACCGCCGACCAGAACGCAGCCGGCCACAAGGGCGGCTCTAACGGTGGTTCTGACGCAGGTTCCGGCACCTCCGACAACTTGGGTGTGAGCGGCTCCAATGGTGGTTCCTCTAACGGTGGTTCTTCCGCAGGTAGCTCCTCGACCTCCGGTAGCTCCTCGACCTCCGGTAGCTCCTCGACCTCCGGTAGCTCCTCCTCGAAGCTGGCGCAGACCGGCGCATCCGGCGCAATGTTCGCCGCAGCAGCCGGTGCCATCACCCTGGCGGCAGGTACCGCACTGGTTGTGGCACGCCGCCGCAAGAGCTAAGATTTAGCCTTCGCGCAACACCCCGCTTCGCCACTCGTGTTCATGAGTGGGGAAGCGGGGTGTTCCTTTCATACAATGGAAATATGACTATTCTGAATGTAATCGCAACCTCGCACGGCACCGACTCCGCTGCCGGCCGCGAGGCTATCACGCTGATTCGTGAGCAGATTAAATTCCTGCTCGCTCAGCGTAACGACGGCGTGGAGTACCGTGTCCACGCCGCATATGTGGATGTGGAATCTCCCAGCGTTGATGATGCCGCAGCCTCCCTGCCCAATGATGAGCCCTGCGTGATCGTGCCGATTCTGCTGTCGACCGGTTTCCACACTCAGGTGGATTTGCGTCGTGCCGCACGCAATAGCGGTATTGAGCGTATTAGTATTGGCGAGTCTCTGGGCCCGGATGCGCGCCTTGCCGCACTGACCCGTACCCGCCTGGAAGAGGCTGGTTGGACTCCCGGCGACGGCCCTGTTGTGCAGGGTGCTGCGGGTTCTTCTCGTGCTGATGGTCGTGCGGACATGAGCCGTGCCGCTGAGCTGCTGGCTGACGAGCTGAACGCTCCGGTACATCACGGCTTTATTGCCGCTATCGATCCGAAGTTTCACGAGGTCGTTGCCGAGCATCAGCCTAAGTTTGCCGCGACCTACCTGCTGGCGGAGGGTTTCTTTGCCGGTAAGATGCGCCGTGACGCTGCTTCGACCGGTCTGCCGGTGAAGGTTGCCACGCCGCTGGTCAACGCGCAGGATTCTGCCGCTGCTGCTGTTGTGGCTGAGTGCTTTATTGACCGTATGGATGCGGCTATCGCCCAGCTGGACGCCGCCTAGCTGTTCGCCCAATTTAGTTTGGGGCTTCTAAAAGCACATACAAAAACCTCGGGAGGTGATTCTCCCGAGGTTTTTTGTATGTAGCTGAAGTAGCTGAGTGCTTAGGCAGTCTTGAGGTAGACGTCGCCGTCGCGGACCTCTACGGGGTAGACCTTGATGGAGTAGGCGGGTTCGGAGCCGCACCAACCGGTGGTCAGGCCGTAGACCTCCTTGAAGAGGGGGGAGGTGATGGTGGGGTGGCTGTTCTTCTCGCTGACGATGCGCCGTCCGGGGACAAGTCCCTG